>LNFM01002786.1_pt1 | contig 68385 bp, 55 predicted proteins | sample 596031 | NCBI WGS metagenome assembly LNFM01 (sample SAMN04254537, study PRJNA301005) | activated carbon metagenome | isolation source: dual media filters at the Ann Arbor, Michigan drinking water treatment plant | place: USA: Ann Arbor
GGATCGTGGTCGGCGACCCATGCCGCGGCGGCCTCCGGGTCGGCGCCCGGGGCGAGCGCAAGGCCATCGATCACGGGGGCGACGTCGGGGGTCAGCACGGCGTCGCGCTGCGGGTCGGACGCGGCGGCCCCGCCAAGCACGATCGCGACGGAAGCCGCATGGGCGCGAATCTCCGCGGCAGCGAGCTTGATCAGGAAGGCGGTGCGCCTCGGGTCGCGGCCATCCGCTTGCAGTTCGACGGCTGCCAGCCGAGGCACCGAGGCGGCGATGGCGCGGACGCGAGCCGACCAGGTCGCCGGGTCGACGGCCGGGCCATCGACGGCCGTGATGGTCAACCAGACCGCCGTGTCCTGCGGGATCGTCGGCGCCTCCGGCTGGCTGTCTGGCGCCTCGGCGCTCACCGTCACGCGCACGGCGACGGGAAGGGACGCCGGCATCGCAGCCCGCTCGACGCCGGTGTCGAACACGAGCCGCGGCAGCGTCGGTGCCTGCGCCTGCGCGGCCGCAGCAGGCAGCGCCACGGTCAGCAGGCCGAGCAGCAGCCCGGCAGCGGTCAGGCGCGCAGCCACGCCTCTGCGTCCGGCAGTTCGCAGAGTGGTCCGAACTCGGCGCCCGCCAGCACCTCCCTGAGACGTGCCCGGAAGCCCGACAATCGGTAATAGTGCGCGAACGCAAGTGGCGGCGGCAGCCGCACGTGCGGCGGGGCGGGATCGATCTCCCATGGGTGCACAGTAAGGACGGCGGGATCGCCCTTGCGGTTGTTGGCGGCGATGGCGTCGAGCACGGCGCCGGGCTCGGCCTTGCGCAGGCCCCAGCCCCACCCGAGCGGCACGGCCTGCCCGGCGAGCCGACCGACGAGGGGTGGCAGTTCGAGCAACGCGCCGGCCACCGTGGCAATCGGGTGCGGGCGCCGCGGGAACGCCGGCGACCCGACGCGCGCGACAGGCGCGCGGCTCGCGTCGAGGCGGATGCCCTCCTCGACGAGGATGGGGAGGGCCCAGGGCGCGTGCTGATTCAGGGACCACTCGGGAGCCCTGAAGGTGGTCAGGGGCCCGGCGCCGGCCGCCCGCACGGCGGCGATGTTCAGGCGCAGGTCGTCGCGGAAGGCCTCGGGCGAGAGGTCGAACACGCGCCGGTGCCAGTAGCTGTGCAGGCCGACCTCGTGACCGCCGTCACGAATCTCGCGCACCAGCGCCGGAAACCGCTCGGCGACCCAGCCGACGATCAGGAACGTGGCGCGATTGCCTGTCGCGGCGAGGTCGTCCAGCAGCGCGCGCGTCGTCGGCACGACGCGGCTGTCGAGGGCATCCCACTGCGAGGGCGGCAGACGATCGTCGATGCCGCAGATGTGGAACCAGTCCTCGACGTCGACCGTGAAGGCGTTGGCAGCCATTTCACCAGCCGCACGCGCAGCCCGCGGCGCAGCGCACTACGCGGGCTTCCTCTGGGCCTCGATGTACTCGGCGATGGCATCCACCGACTGCAGCACCTTGCCGCCGGTCTCCTCGTCGCCGATGACGACACCGAAGGATCGCTCGATCTCCAGGACCAGCTCGAGGGCGTCGATCGAGTCGAGGCCGAGGCCGGCACCGAACAGCGGCGCGGCGCTGTCGATCTCGTCGGCCGCAATCGGCAGCTTGAGGGCGCGCACGATCGCCGCCTTGATGTCGCTACGAAGATCAGTCATGACTGCCTTACACGAGCCCACCGTCGACGCCGATCACCTGACCGGTGACGTACGCGGCCGCGTTGGAGCTGAGAAACGCCACCACCTCGGCGACTTCCGCCGGGGTGCCGAGCCGCCCGACGGGCACGTTGCGCAGGTGCGCCTCACGGGTGGCCTCGGGAATCGCTGCCGTCATGTCGGTCTGGATGAGCCCCGGCATCACGGCGTTCACGAGGACGCCCTTGGGCGCCAGCTCGCGTGAGAGCGTCCGGGTGAGGCCGATCAGGCCGCCCTTGGACGCCGCATAGTTCGCCTGGCCGGGCAACCCGGCGACGGCGCTCGGCGAGGTGAGATTGATGACCCGCCCCCACTTGCGGACGAGCATGCCGCGCACCACCGCCCGCGTGCAGAAGAAGGCCCCGTCGAGATTGGGACGCAGCACGGCGTCCCACTTCTCGCGGTCCATCATCATCAGGTACCCGTCACGCGTGACGCCGGCGTTGTTGACCAGGATGTCGATGGGTCCCAGCGCCGCCGAGGCGTCGGCGACCAGCTGCTGCACCTGCGCTTCGTCTGCCACGTCGCAGGGACCGGTCCAGACGCGCGCCCCTTCCGCCTGCAATGTACGGACGATCTCGCGGGCCGGCTCTTCGCGCTCGCGGTAGGAGAACGCGACCGCCGCACCGCGACGGGCCAGCGCCTCGACAATGGCGCGACCGATGCCGCGCGATCCGCCAGTGACCAGCGCGACCCGGCCAGACAGGGCAAGCGATTCGTACGGCACGCAGCATCCCTGGCGGCACCCGGGCGGCACCGCCGAAGGAACAGTCTATAACAGCGGGCTCGATCGGCCGGGAGTCGGGAGTCGGGACCACCGGTCGTAGCCGCGGGACTTGTCCCGCGGAGCCAGGCCCCGGCGTGCTACTGGCAGCGCAGGACGACGCTGTAGTTGGTGCCGCCGCTGGCGAAGCTGTTCACGAGGATGTACGGCGTGCGCAGCGGGGCCGGGGACCCGATCACCCAGCCCAGGGGCGCACAGGCGGGATCGGGGGCCGACAGGCCAGCCGTCGGCGCGACCAGCCCGCGCCGCCCGGCCAGCACGGCCACGACGAGCGACGCGGCCGCGGCCATCCCCCCTTCGCCGACGGCCCCCTTGACGGAGGTCGTCGTGACCGGGCGGTCCGCGAAGACCTCGGCGATGGCCGCCGACTCGAGGCGGTCGAAATCGATGGCGCCGTTGGCCGCGGCATAGACCGCGCCGACCTCGGCCGCGTCGATGCCGGCCTCGGCCAGGGCGTCGCGCATGCAGCGGACGAGGGCGGCCGTCTCGGTGGGCCAGGCATTGATCGCAGTCAGCCCGGCCGTCGCGCCGACGCCGATCACGGTCGCCAGGACCGCCGCCTCGCGCGCCTGCGCCCGGTCCAGGTCCTCGACGATGGCCACGAAGCCGCCCTCCCCCATCACGAAGCCGTTGCGGGTGCGGTCGAAGGGGCGCGCACCTTCCGGGTAGGCGCCGTCGTGCGACAACACCCCGAACCAGTCGTGCACCTGGAAGTAGAGGTCGTAGATGTCCTCGGCCCCGCCGGTGACCAGCGCGCCGGCCTTGCCGGCCCGCACCAGATCGGTGGCCAGCGCCACCGCCGCCAGGCCCGACGCCTCCTTGTAGCTCAACGTCGTGTTCGGCCCGCGCAGCTTCTCCTCGAGGGCGATCAGACTCGCGGCGGCGTTGCCGACGGTGTTGCTGAAGAGCATCGCGGGCGCGCCGGTCGGCCCGAGGTCGAGCAACCGATCGAGGAACTCGCCGGTGGAGTGCACCCCGCACGTACACGTGCCGAAGACCACCCCCACGTCGTCGTAGCCGGCGTCGCTGCGCGGGAGTCCCGCGGCGTCGAGCGCCAGCCGGGCCGAGGCCACCGACAAGGCACCGACCTCGTCCATGCGGCGCAGCTTCATCGGATGGATGAACGCGGCAGGGTCGAAGCCCGACAGCTCGGCCGCCTGCCGGGCCTGGCGGGCCGTCGTGTCGAACGACGTGATGGGACGGATGCCCGTGCGGCCCTCGAGCACGGCCTCGAGAAAGGCGTCGGTCTGCCCGAGGCTGGAGCAGGCGGCAACCCCGGTGATTGCGGCCTGTCGCTGCACGGCGGGTACGTTACCATTTCGATTCATGGCTCTTCAACGGGCGCTTCGACGTGTCTTCGCCACCGTGCTGGCCCTCGCGATGGCCTCCGCGGCACCCGGCTCGGCACGAGGGGCGTCCGGAACGGCGTCCTCCTCGGGGCAGACCGCGGGCGGCGATCTGTTCGACGAGATCTTCCGGCGAGGCGCCCCCGTCGAGAAGACCCTGCGGACCGTGTCGGCGGACTTCGTCGAGACCAGTACCTCGACGCTGCTCAAGGCGCCGCAGATCGCGCGGGGCACCCTGGTCGGCCAGCGGCCCAATCGCGTGCGCCTCGTGTATGCCGGGGTGGACGCGCGCACCGTGATCGTCAACGGCAACACGCTGGCCCTCGACTGGCCGGCCCGCAACCTGAAGGAGACGCGCGACATCGGTGGCACCATGCGGCGCGCGGAGCGGTTCTTCGTCATGTCCTCGCCGGCCGAACTCCGCAAGCACTTCGACATCGTCGCCGTCGAGGCGCCCGATCGCGCCGGCGCCTGGCGCGTGACCTTCACGCCGAAGCGCAAGCAGATGCGCGAGGGGGTGTCGCGCGTGCACCTGTGGATCGATCAGGCCACCCTCGTGATGCGCGCGCTCGCGATGGACTATCCGGGCGGCGACACGCGGCTGATGGAGTTCAGCGACGTGCGGGTCAATCCCCCGGTCGATGCCGGCGCCTTCGCCGTGCCCGCACGGCGCTGAGGCCGTGATGCCCCTCGTGATCCACACCTCGTGACCCGTCTGATTCAGGGCCTCATGACCGGGGCGCGCACGCGTCGCGTGCTCGTGCTCGTGCTCGCCGCCGTCCTCGCTGTCGTCAGCCTCGTGCCCGTGCTGCGCATCCGGTTCGAGACCGACGTGCTGCAACTGATGCCACGCGAGTCCGGAGCCGTCGACGCCTTCGAGACATACCTCGAACGTTTCGGCAGCCTCGATGCGCTGTACGTCTACGTGGCCGCGCCGGGCGACGGCGCGGTGGCCGACTACGACGACTACGTCGAGGCCCTCGCCGACGCCCTGCGTGCGGTGCCGGAGATCACGCGCGTCGATACCGGCCTGCTGGACGGCTCGCGCGACTGGACGTACCTCACGGACCGGCAATTGCTGCTGCTCGACGAGGCCGGCTTCACGGAGGCGACCGCGCGCATGGCGCCGGACCGGGTGCCGGTGCAGCTGACCCGGACGCGCGAACTGCTGGCGCTGCCCACGCCCGAGATGAAGGCGCTGGCGCAGCGGGATCCCCTCGGGTGGTTCGAGCTGACGAGTGCACGGTTGCAGGGCGCCTCCGGCGTGCTGCAGGTCGATCCGTCGCGCACCGATGGCTACGTCACCACGGACGGGCGCGCCCGGATGCTCGTCGTGCACCCGACCCAGCCGCCGTTCGACACGACCTACGCCCGGACGCTGCTGGACCGCATCGCCGTCACCGAAGCCCGCATGCGCGCGCAGTTCGCCCCCGAGTGGGCCGCAGACGACCTGCCGCCGCCTCGCATGGACGTCGCCGGCGGACACCGCACCGCCATCGAGACGGAGTCGTTGATGCGCGGCGAGGCGGTGAGCAACACGGCCTGGTCGATGGTCGGCGTGCTGGCGCTGCTCTACCTCGCGTTCCGCAACGTGTGGCTGGTGGTGTTCGGCACGCTACCGATCCTGCTCGGCACCCTGGTCACACTCGCCGTCCACGAGGTGGCCGGCGTGCAGCTGTCGGCGGCCGCGACGGGCGCCTCCGCGATGCTCTTCGGCCTCGGCGACGACGGGCTGGTGCTGCTGTTCGTGGCCTACCGCGATCGGCTCGCGCGCGGCTGCTCCCCGCTGGATGCCGTGCGCGATCTCGGAGGCGTCGGGGTGAGTGTCTTCCTCGGGGCGGTCACGACGGCGGCAACCTTCCTCGGCCTCTGGTTCATGAGTTTTCCCAGTCTCCAGCAACTCGGGATCGTCGTCGGTCTCGGCATGCTGCTGACCGTGTTCTTCACGCTGACGGTGCTGGTGGCGGGCCTGCCCGGTCGCGCGTGGGTCACCCGCGCCCGCGACCTGTCCATGCCCGGGCTCGGTCCCTGGGTGCTGCGGCATCGACGGCGCATCCTCGCCATCGCGGTGCTCGTGACCGTGCCGCTCGCGTGGGGACTCACGAAGCTGCGCGTCGATCCTCGGCTCGAGCGCCTCCGCCCCGTGACCGCGGGCCTGGCGCTCGAGACGGAGATCACCGAGCGTTTCGGGCTGGCCAGGGACGTCTACCTCGTGCTCGGCCGTGGACCGGCGCTCGACCCGCTGCTGGCCGCGCACGAAGCCCTCGATCACGACCTGGCCGGCACCACCGGCGTCGCCCATGTGGGCCCGTCGGTGCTGCTGCCGTCGGAGGCTGTGCAGCGGCGTCGTCGAGCGCGCCTGGCCTCGCTCGACGACGCACGCGCCGGACTGGCCGATGCGGTGGACACGGCCGGCGATGCGGCAGGCTTCGTCGCCGGGACGTTCGCGCCGTTCCGCGAGCGACTGACGCGTGTGCTCGACCCGGCCCAGTCACTGACGCTCGAGTCACTCGACGCCAGGGGTTTCGGCGAACTGGCCGGACGCTTCATCCGCCGGGAGGGGAGCGACTTCCTGGTGGTGACCTACGCCACGGCCGCCGACCCCGCGCGGCTCACAGCCCTGCAGACGGCCGTCGGAGCCCACCCGGGCCTCGTGCTCACCGGCCTGCCGCTCGTCAATGCGTCCCTGGCGGCGCGGTTCCCGCGCGAGCTGGCCACCGGCCTGGCCGTCGGCGCGCTGGTGGTCCTGGTGCTCATCTGGCTGGAGTTCCGGACGGTGACGCCCACGCTGCTGGCGCTGCTGCCGACCATCTGCGGCATCATCTGGGGACTGGGCATGCTGGGATGGGCGGGCGTCGTGCTCGACCTGTTCAGCGTGTTCGCAATCCTGATGTTCCTCGGCATCGGCGTGGACTACGGCATCCATCTGCTCCACCCCACCCTCGGCCCCGACGGCGCCGGCTTGTCGGAGACGCTCTCGCTCGTCGGTCCGGCCCTGCTGCTGGCCGGCGGCACGACGATCGTCGGCTTCGGCACCCTGGTCTGGTCGGCGTATGCCCCGCTGCGCTCGCTGGGGCTCGTGTCGGTGGCGACACTCGCCTCTGGCCTGATCGCCTCGCTCCTGGTGCTCCCTGCGCTGATGGCTCGGGAGCGTGCGGCATGAAGGTGTGTGCGCTCGTGCCGGCGTACAACGAGGCCCGGACCATTGCCACCGTGGTGCACGGGGCAACGGCGCACGTCGCGCAGGTGCTGGTGGTCGACGACGGGTCCACCGATGGCACGGGGGAGGCGGCCGCGGCCGCTGGGGCGGACGTCATGCGTCTCGCCCACAATGGCGGCAAGGGCACGGCCATTCGCGCCGGGCTGTCGCAGGTGTTTGCCGGCACCGCGACGCACGTGCTCTTCATGGACGGCGACCTCCAGCATCGTCCGCAGGAGATTCCGGCGCTGCTCGCGGAAGCGGCGGCCACCGGCGCGGCGATGGTGATCGGTGAGCGCGTCTTCGTACGCGACGAGATGCCGGCGTCCCGCTACTGGGCGAACGTGATCGGGAGCTGGGCGCTGGCGACGTTGATGGGTGTGGACCTGACCGATACGCAGTCGGGATTCCGGGTCGTGCGGACCGACGTCCTGCGGCAGTTGCCGCTCGAGGCGACCGGCTACGAGTTCGAGACGGAGCTCGTGGTGAAGCTGGCGCGCCGCGGCGCCCAGATCGCCCGCGTGCCGATCAAGGCCGTGTACGGCGCAGAGAAGAGCAAGATCCGCCCCGTGCGCGACACGACGCGCAACATCATCCTGGCCCTCGTCTACCGGTTCTTCCGTCGCGGCGGACGAGGCCCGGCATGAGCCTCGCCGCGCCGGTGCGCTGGGTTACCCACCGTCTCAACGGGTCCTTCATCGTCGGTGGCAGTTATCTGGGATCGCGGTACGCCCCGCTGCCGCTGTCGTGGCCGGTGGCCCACGCGGGCGCCTGGTTCGTCAGCCACACGATGGCGAGTGTGCGGGATGCGCTGGTCGACAACCTGCGCGCGGTCTTCCCGCAGGAGTCCGACGACCAGTTGCGGCGGCGTGCCTACCGCACGTGTCACACGTACACGGACGACTGGATGGACTTCATGCGATCGCTGTCGTGGTCGCGCGAGAAGGTCCTCGAACGCTTCGTCTACGAGGAGGCCCATCACCTGAAGGACGCGCTCGCGCTCGGCCGGGGCGCGATTCTGGTGACGGGCCACTTCGGCAACTGGGAAGCTGGCGCGGTGCTGATGAAGGCCCTGGGCGTACCGCTCACCGTGGTCGCCATGCCGGAGGCCGATCCCGCGGTCAACTGGCTGCGACACCGCGTGCGCACGTCGCTCGACGCCGACACCATCGAAGTGCGGCAGTCGCTCGACACCCCGTTGCAGATTCGTCGTCGCCTGTCGGAGGGCCGGGCCGTCGCGATGCTGATGGATCGGCATGTGGCGCGCGACCGCGTGCCGGTGACCATGTTCGGCCGCGAGGCGCACTTCATGGGGGCCCCGGCGATGCTGGCGTATCTGACCGGCGCGCCGCTGGTGCCGATCTTCCTCGTGCGCGAGGGCCGCGGCCGCTTCCGCGCGCGACCGCACGAGCCGATCCTCGTCGATCGAACGGGGCAGCGCGATCTCCAGGTGCGGGCCACCGCGCAGCGCGTGGCCACGCTGCTCGAACGCGAGATCGAGAAGCGGCCCGACTGCTGGTACCAGTTCTATCGCTACTGGGAAGCACCGGGAGTCGGGAGTCGGGAGTCGGAAGTCGGGGGGCCGGAGTCGGAAGTCGGGACGCCGGAGTCAGGCATCGGGGATCCGGCCTGAATGGACCCGATCTCGCACCTGCTCTTCGCGCGCATGGTCGCCGCGACGCGGACGTCGCACGTGCCACGCGGCGTGGTGGCGGCAACGGTCCTCGGCGGGCTGGCGCCCGACATCGACGCGGCCGTGATGGCCGTGGGCTGGGACGTGTACCTGCAGTGGCACGAGGTGGGTACGCACGCACTCGTGGGGACGCCCGTGGTGGCCCTGGCGACAGGCGCGTTCGTGCGGACGTGGGCGCGTGCGGCACCGCTGAGCGCGCTGGTCTTCGGCGCCTGGCTGGGCACGCTCAGCCATGTGTTCTTCGACCTGTTCTCCGGCGCCACGATCCGGCTGTTGTGGCCGGTGTGGTCGGCGCCCATCTCGGCACCGGTCGTGGCGATGGCCGACCCGATCGTCATCGCCGTCCTCATCGTCGGCGCGCTGGCCTTGTGGGTGTGGCCGCGGGTGCCACGCACAGCGGCGGCGCTGGTGATGGCACTGCTGGCGCTCGTCAGTGCCGTCAAGCTGACGACGCGGGCGCGCGCGGCGGCCGCCTACGGCGCGGCGGTGACGGCCGCGGGCACCGCGCCGCCCGAGTCCATGGCGGTCGAGGCCGAGTGGGGCTCATGGACGGGATGGCTGTTCTTCGACCGCCTGCCGGACGGCCAGCTGCGCGCCTGGCGGGTCGATGGCTGGACGCGGGACGCCCGCCTCCGTTTCGCGCACGCCCCCGCCAGCGACGCGCCGTTCGCTCGCCAGTCGCTGACCGACTTCGCCACGGCACGCAACTTCGTCCCCGTCCACCCCTTCGCGTTCGCGTCGGCGCGCGACAACGGCAACGGCGGCGTGGTGTTCTGGTCGGACGCCCGCTTCTGCTGGACACCGGCCGAACGGGCCGATGCGCAGGACGACGTCCCACACCAGGACGTACGCCCGGCCCGCGGCCCCCTGCGCTGCGCGCTGTGGTTCGGCGGCTCGTACGACGCCGACGGGCGTCCCCACGAGGCCCTCGTCTGGCTTGGCGGCCATCTCCAGCGCCGATCACCAGGGCGATGGATGCTCGAAGGACGGAGGACCGAGGAGGGAGGACGGAGGTAGGACGGAGGGGCGAGGACGGAGGGGCGAGGTGGAAGGACTTCTCAGTGGCACTGACCTCTCACCTCTGACCTCCGTCCTACCTCTTTCCTCTTTCCTCTCTCCTCCGTCCTCTCGGGTGATTACCGCCCTGGGGGTTTCTGCCGCCAGTAGGACGCGAGGACGCTGCCGGCGGCGTTCATCCACGGGCCGAAGATCGCCGCCGCGAGGCCGGCGTCGGTGCTGTGCAGCACGCTGATGGCCAGGCCGGAGGCCATGCCGGCGTTCTGCAGGCCGACCTCGATCGACGCCGTGCGCGAGTCCGATTCGTTGAGCCCGGCACCGCGCGCGCCCCAGTAGCCCAGCGTGAAACCGATCAGGTTGTGCAGCGCGACGACCGCGAACAGGGTCGCCGCCACGGCGAGCAACTGGTCGCGCGAGTTGGCCGTGATGATCGTGATGATGGCCGCGATGGCGATCATCGACACGAGGGGCAGGATGCGCGGCATCCAGCGTTGATCGCGCAGCAGCTTGTTGAAGACCAGCCCCGCGATCACCGGCAGGATGATCATCTTCATGATCGAGATCATCATGTCCCAGGCATCGATCGGCACGAAGCGACCGGCGAGCAGCTGCATGGCGAGAGGCGTCAACACCGGCGACAGCAGCGTGGAGCACGCCGTCATCGTCACCGACAGGGCGACGTTGCCGCCGGCGAGGTAGGTCATCACGTTGGACGCCACGCCACCGGGCGCCGCACCCACGAGGACGACGCCCGCGGCGACCTCGCCCGTGAAGCCGAACAACCGCGCGAGCGCGTAGCCGGTGATCGGCATCACGCAGAACTGCAACAGGATGCCGACGAGCACCCCTCGTGGCATGGCCAGCACCCGGGCAAAGTCACCGAGGCTCAGCGTGGTGCCCATCCCGAACATGATGATCTGGATGAGCGGGACGATGAGCCCCGTCAGCTTGTAGCCGCCCGCCGTGAGGAACAAGCCGGGGTGGAACATCGCGGCGGCGACGCACGTGAAGACCACGGCGGTGAAGGTCAGGCCGGAGAAGCGAGCCGAACGACTCACCCAGAACGACAGGGCGGCCAGCGCCCCCAGCACCAGGATGCTCATCGGCTCCAGAGTCTAGTCCGTCCGGGCCCGTCGGCGTCAGCGCCGATCAGCGACCGTCGGTGCGCACGCCGGCGCTGATGAGGACGTTGGCGAAGGGCGTGCCGTCGCCCATGGGCTGGACGTGCGGGGCGAAGCCTTCCTCGTACAGCAGCCGGCGCCAGTCAGCCTGCGACCGGAAGTGGAAGCGCTGACGCCAGCGACCCGTCACCAGGGCCTTCAGCGTGTTGCCGAGGCGCACCATGCGGAAGCGCCATCCGGCATCGGCATCGGCCTCCCGCACGAGCAGACGACCAGTCGGCGGCATGGCGGCACGAATGGCCTTGAGCAGTTCGCGCTGATCGGCCTCAGGCATCATGTGCAGCACGTCGAACAGCAGCACCATGTCTGCGTGCGGCAATCCAGCCTCCCGCGCATCGCCGGTCAGGACCTCGGCCTCGTGCTCGAGGGCTCGCACGGCGATCCCGGCGACGCGTGGACGGAGTTCGACGCCGACGAGCCGGGCGAACTGCGGCGGGTCGGGTCGGGTCGTGTCCCAGGTGCCCTGCGCCGCCGTGTCCTGGGCTTCCGCGACCAGCGCGAGGGTGAGGCCCTGCCCGCAGCCGATGTCGAGCAGCGTGCCCGTGGCTGCCGGAAATTCGGCAGTCAGCGCCGCGGCGTAGACGGGATCGCCCGAGAGCTTGCCGCGGGCGAACTCCCACGCGGTGATCCCCGAATCGAGATAGCGGTCGCTCGCGCGACGCACCAGGAGCTGGAAGAACGGGTCCCTGGCCGGCCGGCGCGCCGCATATGTCACGAAACCGCCCATCGCGCCCACGATCACTCCGACGACGACGCTGCCGACCACCAGGTCGGCGCCGAACTCCCAGATGCGGTCGGGGGTGAGCATGTCCCAGGCGAGCGTCAGGAAATGCCCACGCCGCACGAAGGATCCCGTCTGGACCTCGGCGTAGAAGAGCGGTGGGACGATCAGGGGATTGATGACATTCGCGGCGAGGTACATCTTCAGGCGGTTCAGGCGAAAGGCGACACCCGCCAGCCAGCACAGCCCGAAATGGACGCCCCAGAACGGCGTGCACCCGACCATGAGGCCGACGCCGATGGCGACCGACTCGCGCCCGCGCGTGTCGCCCTCGGTCCGCAGCGCATGGATGGCGCGCTGCAGGCGGGAGGCCCGCGACAGCGCGCGCGCGCTGCCGGCCAACGGAACCGTGGTCATCTTCAGGTATTATGACGGCTCGTCCCGCGCAGCCGGATGCGGGGTCGTGCAGTGATGCCAAAGACCACGGTCACGACGCCAATCGCGCTTGCGCCGCTTGCCCCGCTGCCACCCTCCTGGGTGGATGCCCTGGTGGGTCCCAGCCCTTCGGTCTCTCGTACAGACGCGCTCGATGGCACCGTCGAGGTGCGCACCGGTCCCGACTTCACGCACGTCGCCATCACCATCCCGCAGGCGCACACGCTGCCGCCGGATCGACTGCACGAGCACGTCCGCGACGCCTACCTCTCGGTGGCGGCCACCCTGAACGCGCAGCAGCGGCACCCGGTGCGGTTCTGGAACTTCGTGCCACACATCCACACGCCGTCGGGGGCTCACCTCGACCGCTACATGATCTTCAACGGCGGCCGGTTCGCCGCCTGCGAGCACTGGCACGGGTCGCCCAACGACTTCGATCACACGCTGGCCGCGGCCTCGGGCGTCGGCGTGCTCGGCGAAGCCCTCGCGATCCACTGCCTCGCCGCAGACGATGCCGGTGAGCCCGTCGAGAATCCGCGGCAGGTCCCGGCCTACAAGTATTCGCGGCGGTATGGCCCCCGCCCGCCCTGCTTCGCGCGCGCCACGCGCCTCGCACGCCAGGTGAACGGCGCGTGGTGGCTGCTCGTGGCCGGCACCGCGAGCATCTGCGGCGAGTTGACGGTCCACGCCGGTGACGTCGAGGGCCAGACCGTGGAGACCCTCGACAACCTCGACGCGCTGCTCGCCGCCGCCGAGGACAAACGCGGCGCCAGTGACGCGCGTGCCCGCTTCTCCAGCCTGCGCGTCTACATCGTCCGTCCCGACGATCTGGGCGTGGTGCGCGATCGGATCGCGGCGCGCTATGGCGAGATCCCCGACATCGAGTTTGCGCAGTCCGAGTTGTGCCGCGCCGATCTCCTCGTCGAGATCGAAGGCATCGCCGAACTGTAGCGGCCGGACGTGTCCGGCAGGCAGGTCGTCCGGCCTCGGCTCAGCGCGACGGCACGTCGGCCAGCGTCAGGCTGCCCCTCGCCACGAGGACGCCATCGGCCGTCACCGTCCCTTCGATCTTGAACAACCCGCCCATCCGACCGACCACCCGCGCCTGCGCCTCGAGGACGACGTCCGTGCCACATCCGGCCGGGAAACGGAAGCCGTCGACGGCCGCGACACGCAGCGCCCGCGGCTGATGGGGTTCCCCTGGACGCGACGTGCCCGCCGCGAGCCCACCGGTCTGCGCCAGCAGCTCGATCAGCACGATGGCCGGCACGACCGGCTGGCCGGGAAAGTGGCCCTGGAAGTAGAAGTCGTCGGCGCGGGTCAGGCGACGGCAGACCGCCTGCTGTCCCGGCTCGACGGAGACGACCTCCTCGACCAGGCGCATCGGCGGCGTGTGCGGCAGCAGCGAGAGATACTCCACGGCTTATCATCGCCCACGGCCGCATGACCTCCCACTCCCCCATCGCCGAGGCCTTTGCCAGCGTGCTGCGCGACCGCGGCGATGACACGCTGCTGATGGCGCCGAGCGAGTCGCTCGTGCTCTCGGCGCGCACGCTCGACGCGCTGGCCATTTCACTGTCGACCGCCCTCGCCCGAATCCCGCTCGCCCCGGGCCACCTCGTCATCACGAGCCTCGGCAACGCCGCGGTGATGCCGGCCGTGACGCTGGCCTGTCTCCGCGACCGCCTGCCACTGATGCCCGCGGATCGCAGCGTGCCGGTGGCCGAGCTCCTCGCCCTCGCCACCCGGTGGGACGCGGCCGCGGTGATCGCGCCCGAGGGCCTCGACCTGCATGCCGGCGGCACGGGGCCCGCCGACCCGACACGCGCACGGGTGCGGATGCCGATCGGTCACGGACTCGCCGCCTGGGTCGCCGCCGCGCTGCCAGCGCCGGGCCGACACGGCGCCGCGGCCGTGTTGAAGCTCACCTCCGGCAGCACCGGCGCTCCTCGCGCCACCTGCACCGAGGAACGGCACCTCGTGGCTGACGTGTGCCACATCGTCGAGGCGATGACGATCGGTCCGCGCACACCGCAGTTCGGCGTCATTCCGCTGTCGCACTCGTACGGGTTCAGCAACCTGCTCCTGCCGCTGCTGTGGCAGGGCACGCCACTGCTGGTGCGCCCGCAGTTCGTCCCGACGCAGGTGGCGCCGGACATCGTGTCGGCGCGACTCGAGACGTTCGCCGGGGTGCCGTTCATGTTCGAACACCTCGCCGCCCACCAGGCGCTGCCGCCGCTGCCGTCCCTGCGCCTGGTCCTCTCGGCCGGCGCGCGCCTGTCGTTCGAGGCCGTGACCGCGTTCCACGCCGTGACCGGGCTGAAGGTGCGGTCGTTCTATGGGTCGAGCGAAACCGGTGGCATCTGCTTCGACGACAGCCCGCGGCTGGACGCGCGTGTCCCGGTGGGGCGTCCCATGGGCGCCACCCGCGTCGATCTCGTGGCCGACGCGGACGCCCCCCAGGGCACGGGTCGCATTCGCGTCTCCGGCCCGAACGTGATCGATCGGTATGCCGACGACGAGGGGCCGCACCTCGGCGGGACGTTCCTCACGGGCGACTACGGGCGCGTCGAGGCCGATGACACGTACGTGCTGGTGGGACGCGTCGCGTCGTTCGTCAACGTGGCGGGACGCAAGGTCGTGCCGCAGGAGGTCGAGGCGGCACTGCGCGCCCTGCCCGGCGTCTCGGACGCCGTCGCCCTCGGCATCGACGATGCGGTGCGGGGCCAGGCGCTCGGCGTGTGCCTGGTGAGTGAGGCCCCGTGGACGGCGCGCACGGTGCGGGAGGCGCTGGCCCCGCACCTCGCCCCGTACAAGCTGCCGCGCGTCGTGGTGGTCACGCGAGCCCTGCCGCTGACCGACCGCGGCAAGGTCGATCGCGCGGCGATCGCCCAGCTGCTGGCGCGCGCGTCTGCGTCGTGATGGTGAGCAGGAGGCCGCCGGCGGTCGACGCGGGTGCCGCGGCTACGCGAGGCGCGTCTCGGACGCCGCGCCGGCCTTCAGCAGCTTCGCCACCGGGCACGCCTCGGCAATCTCGAGCAGGCGCGCCTTCTGCGTGTCGTCGAGCGCACCGGTCATCGTGAGGTGCTTGACGAACGCGGGCGTCGGCTGCGCCGTGTACTCGACCCGGACGGTGAGGCCGTCGAGCGACCAGCCCTTGCGGCCGGCATACATCCGCAGGGTGATGGCCGTGCAGGCCGCGAGGCTGCCCGACAGCAGTTCCATGGGGGTCGGCGCGGTATCCGTGCCGCCAACCGTGACGGGTTCGTCGGCCGCGAAGGCGTGCGTGCGCGTCGTCACCGACGTCTGGTAGCCATTGCCCAGGGTGGCGGTGGCGTCGAGGGTCCGGGAGCTCATCACTCCAGCCTATCAGCCGACGAGCTTCTTCAGGATGGCGATCTGCCCGCCGTGATAGGCGAGGTGCTGCACGACGCCGGAGACGGTCTGAGCGTGCGAGACACCGGTGCCGAGCGCCGGGTTGCGCGCATCGCCGACCAGATCGTCCCAGCGCGCCTCCGGAAAGGCCGCGACGGCTTCGGTGAGATGCGCCATCGCGTTGGCGAGCGCGAGATGCATCGCGAGCCAGCCGGCTTGATCCGTCGCCCGCGGCAGCGGCCAGTCCCCTTCGATCGGATCGGCCGCGTCGTGCCCCGAGAGGCGGCGCGTGACCTCCGCGACCCACGAGGTCATGTGGGCGACGATGGCCGCGATGGAATGGATGCCGGCCGGAGGGGTCGCCATGGCCTGTGCCACGGACACGTCGGCGAGCAGGTGCGTGATCGACGAGCCGTGCCACGGGTCGCCATCGAAGGCGCGATGGAGTTCGTCGACGAGGATGGACGTGCGCGTCATCGTGTCACCGCCACGGCATGGTGTGAGCGCCTCGGCTCGGCTCCGGCCTCGAGGCGTCCGGTCGTGTTGTCGAACTGCAGCACGGCGGCGTAGCCGTAGCGCAGTTCACCCTTGCGTCCCACCTTCTGGAAATGATGCCCGCGCGACGCCAGGTCGTCGAGGACCGCGCCGGGGAAGCGATCCTCGATCTGGATCCGGGGCCTGAGCCCGGCAGGATCCGCGGGGTCGCGCCCGATGAGCATGCGGGGCGCCTCGATGGCCGCCTGCGCCCCGAGGCCGCCATCGACGTGACCGAGGATGATGCCGTAGACCGAGGCGGTGATCCACGCATTGCCGGCGGCGCCGACCGCGAGTCGTGGCTTCAGGGTGCCGTTGACGTCCTCGCACACGAGCGTCGGGGCACTGGTCGAGGACGACCGCATCAGTGGCAGGAGTTGCCCGTACGCACCACGCACCGTGCGGTAGCCGCGCAGGTGGTTGTTGTAGAGGAAGCCGAGCCCCTTCGAGACATAGAAGTTCCCGCCCCATGTCGACAGCGTCTGCGTCAGGACGATGACGTTGCCGGCCGAGTCACCGACCGCGAAGGCGGTGGTGCCGCGGCCGATCCGCTCGCCCTGCCCCTGGCCGACCGCGTCGGCATCTTCGGCAAACGGGGCCGCGCGGGTCGGGTCGATGCGCCCGAACAGCGTGGCGGCGTGGGCCGGATCGAGATGCGGCGCGACGTCGATGGGCCAGAGGGCCGGGTCGGCGACGCGGCGCAGCGGGTCGCGCACCTTCCACGCCTCGATGACGTGGTGCAGGTAGTCGGGCGTGTGCGGTGCCACGGCCCCGCGCGGCACGTCGTAGCGATCCAGGATCTGGAGGGTCTCGACCAGGGCGGTTCCCGTGGCCACCGGCGGCGGCGTGCCGAAGACCCGCAGACCGCGATAGCGACCGCTGACGGGTGTGCGCTCGATGACCTGGTACTGCGCGAGGTCCTCGAGGCCGATGATGCCGCCGCTGGCCTCCATGTCGGCGGCGATCCGCCTGGCCACACTGCCGTGATAGAACGCGTCGGCGCCTTCTGACGCAATGGCGCGGAGCGTCGCCGCGTAGTCGGGGTTGACGAAGCGCTCGCCGGCGCGCGGCACGCGGCCGTTGGGCAGGTAGACCCGCGCCGCCTCCGGATAGCGCTCGAGCAGGGCGCGCCCCTCCCGCAGCGTCGACGGCAGTGCCTCGTCCAGTTCGTACCCGTTGGCCGCCAGGTCGATCGCCGGGGCCATCAGCTGCGCCCAGCTGAAGCGACCCGAGCCATAGCGCTTGTGCAGGTGGTCCATGCCGGCGACCACGCCGGGGATGTTGGCCGCGGCAGGACCATCGCCGACGAGTCGACCGTCGCGGAAGATCGCCGCGTTGGTGAGCGTGGCGTGGATCGGCGACTGATCCTTGTAGTCGATGACGAGCGGCTCGCGCATCCCGTTGAGGAACAGCAGGGCCATGCCGTCACCGCCGATGCCGGAGGCGTCCGGCTCCACGACGCCGAGCGCGAACGACACGGCGATGGCGGCGTCGACGATGTTGCCGCCCTGGGCGAGCACGCGCGCCCCCGCGTCGCTGGCCAGCCGATGCCCGGACACCACCATCGCATCCTGCGAGCTGACCGGCGTCCGCACGAGCGGCTGACGCGCCACGAGGTCGTCGACCACGCGCTCGAGGTCCTGGCCTGACGTGGCGGCGGCCGCACGCGGCCGCATCTGGTCGCGCAGCGCCTCCCAGGCGGCGGCAGACGGCCCTGCCTGGTAGTAGAGATCCCGCAGCAGTTGCCAGGTGCGGTCGAACGCCAGCGTCCAGCGCGCGGCGTCGGGCGTGATGGCGCTGGTCACGCCCTGCGCGCCCGCATCGGGCGGCAGCGGCGCCGGGATGGTGCGCAGCGTGAATCCCTGGCCGCGCTCGAACAGCGGGGGGGCCTCGCCGGGGAGCCGCGCCGGATTGCCGTTGTAGGCCGGCCACTCCGCGGGCAGGTCGGCCAGCAGCAGGATCCGGCCATCCGGCGACCACGCCGGCTGCGACCGCAGGCGGGACACGAGGATGGCGGCGCCATCGCTGGCGGCCCGCGCGGTGCGCCCGTCGGCGACGGTGGCGCCCGACGGCACGGCCGCCACCCACACGGCCCCTTCGCCGTCGGTGTTGGACGCAAAGGCCAGCCGGGCCCCTGCGGGGTCCCACGCCGGGTGCGACTCGCGGCCCCGCGTCGCCGTGACGCGCCAGGGCCGATCGTCGCCCTGACGCGCGCCAGCGGCCGCCGCACGCGCGTCCATCACCATGCCGCCGCCGTCGAGGGCACGCACCCAGATGTCGTCACTGCCCCGATCGTCCTGGTGGCTGGAGACATAGGCCACGCGGGTGCCATCTGGCGACACGGCCGGATACTGCTCGTCTGCCGGGGTATCGACGACGACCGCCACGGGCGGCGGTACGCCAGGAGACGACCCGTCGACGTTGATGGACATCAGACCCCATTGATCGCGCACGCGCTGCGCGAACACGAGGCGACCGTCGGGGGTCCACGACGGGTGGCGGTCGTCGCCGGGGGTGATGGTCAGGCGGCGAGGGGGAGTCCCCTCTTCAGCCACGTAGAGATCGAAGCCGGTGCCGAGGTCGGCGGCAAAGGCCACGCGCCGGCCATCCGGCGCCCAGACGGGATCGCGCTCGACCGCCGCGGGCGTACCCTCCGGCCACGACGCGAAGACCCGCGGCTCCCCGCCATCGGGCCTCATGGTCCAGATCTGATCGAGCAGGGAGACGGCGATGCGGGTGCCGCCGGGCGCCCACGCCGGGTCACGGACGGCCGACAGTGGCCCGGCATCCTGCGCGAGCGCAGCGATGTGCAGGCCACCGGCCCCCAGGGCGATCAGCGTGACGAGCCGGCCGAGGCGAGAACCCGCGTGCATGCCGATCGGCCGTCCGCCGTGCGTCAGCGTGCGCTGACGAGTCGGCGAATGGTCTCCGCCAGCGCCCGCGCAGACAGCCCGTTGACGTCCATCAACTCCTCGGGGGTGCCGCTGCGCGGCACGCCGGGCACGGCCACGCGCTCGACGCGCAGGCCCTGGGGCGACACCGCTTCGCACACGGCATCGCCGATGCCCCCGGCGGAGTAGTGATCCTCGACCGTCAGGATGAGGCCGGTCTCACGACCGGCGGCCAGCAGCGTGGCGACGTCGACGGGCTTGACCGAGTAGAGGTCGATCACGCGCACGTGCACGCCTTCGGTAGCGACGGTCTCGGCGGCCTGCAGCGCTTCGAACACCGTCACGCCGGCGGTGACCACGGTGATCACGTCGGCCGCGGACGACCGGAGCGTCTTCGAGCCACCGACCGGGAAGCTGTCGGTGGGCTCGTAGATCACCGGCGTCTTCGGGCGGCTGGTGCGGACGTACGCCATCCCGGGATGCGCGGCGGCCTCGGCCATCAGCTTCTCGGTGCTCACCGCGTCGCACGGGTAGAGCACGGCGCAGCCCGGCACGCTGCGGAACATCGAGAGGTCTTCGAGCGCCATCTGCGAGGGCCCGTCCTCGCCGATCGAGACGCCGCAGTGGCTGCCCGCGAACTTGACGTTGACCTGGCTGATGCCCGCCATCCGCACGAAGTCGGAGGCGCGGGTCAGGAAGGCGGCAAACGTCGCAGCAAACGGAATCGCCCCGCGCGCCGCCAGCCCCATCGCCATGCCGACCATGACCTGCTCGGCGATGAACGACTGGTAGAAGCGCTCCGGGAACACCTTCTCGAACCGATCGCTGAAGGTCGAGTTCTTGACGTCGGCATCGAGGGCGACGACCCGGGCATCGGCGGCCCCCAGCTTCGCCAGTGACGTGCCGAACGCCTCGCGCGTCGCGACGAGCTCGCCCTTCGTGTACGTCGGGGGCTCGACCGGGCTGGACGCCTTCGGATCGGGTCGGGCGACCACGCCCGAGGGACGCGCGATGGTCAGCGGGGCGGCACCGTCTTCGGGCACGAGCTGCGCCTCGAGTTCGGCCACGGCAGCATCGGCCTCGTCGGCCTTGAGCGCCTTGCCGTGCCAGCCGGGCTTGCCCTCCATCATGGAGATGCCCTTGCCCTTGAGCGTGCGCGCGACGAGGACCGAGGGCTTGCCCTTGGTGGCCCGCGCCTCGGCAAACGCGGCCTGCACCGCCGCGATGTCATGGCCGTCGACGACGATGGCGTGCCAGCCGAACGCCTGCCACCGGGCGGCGACATTCTCGGCGTCGTGGCCGAACTGCGTCTCGCGGCTCTGTCCGAGGCCGTTGAGGTCGATGATGGCGCACAGCGAGTCGACCTGGTGGAACTGGCCGCTCTGCGCCGCCTCCCACACCGAGCCCTCGGCCATCTCGCCGTCACCGAGCATCACGTAGGTCCGGTAGTCGCTGCCGATGCGGCGCGCGTTCAGCGCCGATCCCACGGCGGCGGCCAGACCCTGTCCGAGCGATCCGGTGGCCAGGTCCACCCACGGCAGGCGCGGCGTCGGATGACCTTCGAGGTCACTGGTCAGTTCGCGCAGCGTCAACGTGGCTGCCCGCGAGACGATCCCGACCTCGGCCCAGGCGGCGTACAGCAGCGGCGCCGCATGCCCCTTGGACAGGATGAAGCGGTCGTTGTCGGGCCGCTCGGCATCCTTGGGGTCGTACCGCATCTCGTCGCAGAACAGCACGGCGACGATGTCGGCGGCCGAGGCGCAGGTGCTCGGGTGGCCGCTGCCGGCCTTGGTGGTGCTGCGCACGGAGTCGATTCGCAGACGGGTGGCGACGTTGCGCAGGGCGGCTGTAGCGGGTGCAACTGACGGTGACACAAGGACCTCCGGGTCGAGCAGTCTACCACGCGGCCGTGACGGCGCCGGCCGGCCCGAGCGCATGCCAGGCGAGCCCGACCGGTGCACCGAAGGGACCTGCCCCAGCGGCCTCGGAGCTCACGGCACGGAGGATGCGGCGGGCCTCGGCCTGCTGCCCCGCGTCGTCGGGAAACAGCCGCGTCAGGAGGCGCGCCGCGGCAGCGTTGCCTGCCAGGGGGTAGACCGGATCGGCGAGGCGACCGACCCGGCCGGCGCCCGCCAGCGAGGCCACCCGATCCTCGATCGCGCCCGAGGCGCCCTGCAGGCGAGCCAGCGTCGTCCGGAGCAGCTCTTCGGCCAGATCGGGATAGACGTGGTCGTCGCGCCAGGCCGCCGCATCGAGCAGCGCATGCGCCAGCATCATCGCGTCGTCGAGCAGCATCGGGCCGCGGGCCTGGCCCTCGTCGAGGACGTGGGCGACACCGGATCCGCGGGCATAGGCCACGGGCGCGAGCAGTTCGAGGGCGTCGATGGCCTCCCGCGCGAGCTCGGGCCGATCGAGGGCGACGGCTGCGGCCAGCAACGCGCGGCAGGCGCGGGCACTGCTGTCGACGAGCACGAGGCGCGGCGTCCCGGTCCACGGGCGCCAGTGCCCGTCAGGGCGACGAAAGGCGCGCCGGAGGCCGTCCACCAGTCGGTCGAGGCGGGCGACCCACTCAGGGAGGGGCTCGAGCGAGACGGCGCGCGCGAGGACGCCGGCCCACTCGGCCTGATCGTCCAGGCGAGCCACGGCCGGGCGGTCGTCGACCGACGGCACCAGCGCCACGACCCCGTCGGCCCGCCAGTCCGGCGAGGCGCCATCGAGGGCGTCGATGGTGTCGGCGGCCATGGAGGCCCAGGCCGGGTCGGCCATGGCCGTGGCGTGGGCGAGGGCGAAGAGCGCCGCCGCGGCCGACGGCACGCCCGCCTGACCGCACGCGCCGGTCGATGGGTCCCGCGTCGCCGAGAGGGCCGCCGCGATGGCGTCGAGGGCGGTGTCGTCGTCGGCAAAGTCCGCGGCGGGCTCTGCCGTGGCCGACGGGAGGATCCACTGCCCGTCTCGCGCGGCGAAGGCCCGGGCGGCCTCCCTGAGGCGGGCGGCCAGCCCGTCGTCGAGGTGGCTGCCGCCGGTGAGCGTGTGGCCCTCCGGGGTCAGGACCAGCAGCGAGGGCCAGTGTCCCAGGCCATAGCGGTCGGCGATGTCGGGGCGGCGATCGGCGTCCACGCGGACCGGGACGACCGTGTCCGCGATGGCGGCGACGACATCGGGCCTGGCGAAGACGGTCTCGTGGGCGCGCGCCGACGCCGGCGACCAGCCCGTGTCGAGCAGGAGCAGCACGGGCCGACGTCGTCGCTGCGCGTCGAGGAACGCGGCCGTCTGCCACGGCTGCCAGTCGATGGCGGGCACGGTTCTATAATGGCGCGCAGATGGCTCATCGCATCACGCTCATTCCTGGAGATGGCATCGGGCCCGAGGTCAGCGCCGCCGTCGTGCGCATCATCGAGGCGGCGGGTGTCGCCATCGAGTGGGAGGAGCACGACGCGGGCATCGTGGCGTTCGAGCGGACGGGCAGCACGCTGCCGCAGAGCCTGCTGGATTCGGTGATCCGCAATCGCGTGGCGCTCAAGGGGCCCGTGACGACGCCGGTCGGCGAAGGGTTCACGAGCGTCAACGTGGGCCTGCGCAAGGCCCTCGACCTCTACGCGAACCTGCGTCCGGTGACCAACCTGCCCGGAGTGCCGTCACGGTTCCAGGGCGTGGACATGATCATCGTCCGGGAGAACACCGAGGACCTGTACGCCGGCCTGGAGAACGAGATCGTGCCCGGCGTGGTCGCCGGGCTCAAGGTGATCACCGCGGTCGCCAGCGAGCGCATCGCCCGGTTCGCCTTCAAACACGCCACCGAGAACGGCCGGCGCAAGGTGACCGCGATCCACAAGGCCAACATCATGAAGCAGGCCGACGGCCTGTTCCTGCGGTGTGCGCGAGCGGTGGCCAAGGAATACCCGGACATCCAGTACGACGAGAAGATCGTCGACAACGCCTGCATGCAGCTGGTCATGCGGCCCGAGCAGTTCGACGTGCTGCTGCTGCCCAACCTGTACGGCGACATCGTCTCGGACCTCGCCGCGGGACTCGTGGGGGGCCTCGGCGTGGTGCCGGGCGCGAACCTCGGCGAGAACTCGGCCGTGTTCGAGGCGGTGCACGGCAGCGCGCCCGACATCGCGGGACAGGACCTGGCCAACCCGACGGCCCTGCTGCTGTCGGCGCTGACCATGCTGCGCTACATCGGCGAGCGCTCGTCGGCCGACGTCATCTTCGGCGCGGTGAGCCGGGTGCTGGCCGCGGGGACGACGCTGACGCGCGACCTCGGAGGCAGCGCCACGACGACCCAGTTCACCGACGCGGTCGTCCGCGAGATCGCCGCGCACCGGTAGTCGCGGCGCGGCTGCGCTACACTCGTCAGCCGTGATAGGCGACGACCTGCGGCAGGCGGTGCTGGCGCGCGACGACGTGCGGCGCCTGTACGAGCCGCCCGACGGCGATCCGGCAGCACTCGCCCGGATCGAGGGCTACCTCGAGGAACTCCGGGCCACGCAGCGCCACTCGATCTACCGGGCCCTCAAGCATCCGCTCTACCCGATCCTCCGCAAGGTGGAACGCGTGCCCGAAGGCCTGTCGCACCTGCGGCAGGCGCTCGACACGGGGCGCGTGGTCTACGTCTCGAACCACAAGAGCCATCTCGACTACCTGATCGAGCTGCTCATCATCGAGGACCACGACTTCCGGCCACCGATCATCGCGGCCGGCATCAACCTGTTCGGCGGGGCGCTGGGGCTGCTGCACAAGCACGTCACCGGCGCCATTCCGATCCGGCGCGGCGCCCGCGACGCGGCGTACCTGGTGACGCTCAAGGCGTTCGTCGCGGAGTTGCTGCAGACGCACGACCTGTTCTTCTACCCCGAGGGCGGCCGCAGCTACAGCGGCGAGCTGAAGAACGCCAAGACCGGCCTGTTCAACGCCGTCGTGCTCGCCGAAGTACCAGTGCTGCACATCGTGCCGGTAGCCATCGCCTACGACCTCGTGCTCGAGGATCGCATCCTGGCGCCACAGGTGACCAAGGGACGCCAGCGGCCGTTCTCGCGCGAACTCGCCGAGATGGTGGGGACGGCCGTGGGCTACCAGTCCCGCGCCTTCGTCACCTTCGGAAGGCCCGTCACCCTCGCCGGTGGCGAGGCGCACTCGCGGCGCGACGTCATGGACCTCGCGCAGCAGGTGCTCGGCGCGGTCGGTCGCCTGCACAAGGTGTTGCCGACGGCGCTGGTCGCCTCGGTGATGCGGCCGTCGATGCCGCGCACCGCGCTGGTGTCGGAAGTGCAGCGCCTGATCGACCGGCTGGCGGCGAGCGGGGCCAACCTGGAGACGACCGACGCCGCGGCGGCGGTGACGTTCGCGCTGGCCGCCTTCGAGGAGCGCGGTGTGCTGCAACCCGAGGGATCGATCGTGCGCGTGCGCGATCGGTTCGTGCTGCGCTACTACGCCCGTCAGCTGAAACACCTCCTGGATCCGAAGCGTCAGACCACAGAGGGATGATCGACGCCCTCTCGAAGGCGATGTTCGGCGCACTGGCCGGCAGTGGCGCCCTGAAGGCGATGGCCAGTCGCTACGGCATGCGTGGGCGCCGCGGCTTCGCCAGGCGCTTCGTCGCCGGCGAAACCATCGACGAAGCGATTGCGGCGGCGCGGGCCGTCGAGGCGCAGGGGCTGGTGCAGACCCTCGACCTGCTCGGCGAGAGCGTCGCCACCGTCGAGGCAGCCGGGGCCGCCACGAACGCGTACCTGGCGATGCTGCCGCGCATCGCCGCCGCCGGCATCGGCCGCAACATCTCGATCAAGCTGACGCAGTTGGGGCTCGACCTGTCGCTGGACGACGCGGGCGGCAACCTGCGGCGGATCCTGACCCTCGCGCGCGAACAGGGCTTCTTCGTCCGCGTCGACATGGAGAGTTCGGCGTACGTCGACGCCACGCTGACGCTCGTCGAACAGGTCTGGCGCGAGGGACACACGAACGTCGGCGTCGTGCTGCAGTCGGCGCTGAAGCGCAGCGAGGCGGACCTCGACCGTGTGCTCGCGCTCGGCGCGCGTGTGCGGCTCGTGAAGGGCGCCTACAAGGAGCCGGCCAGCGTCGCGTACCAGTCGAAGGCCGAGGTGGATGCCGCCTACGTGCGCCTGCTCGAGCGGCTCCTGCCGCACGGCCAGTTCCCGGCCATCGCGACGCACGACCCGCTGATGATCGCGCACGCGCGCCGGATTGCCGCCGCAGCCGGGCTGGCGGCGTCGGCCTTCGAGTACCAGATGCTGTACGGCGTGCGGCGTGATCTGCAGGCGTCGCTCGCCCGCGAGGGCTTCGGGGTGCGTGTCTACATTCCGTACGGGCGCGAATGGTTCCCATACTTCATGCGTCGTCTCGGCGAGCGCCCCGCCAACGTCGCGTTCGTGTTGAAGAGTCTGGTCCGCGAGGGCTGAGCTCGCCCATTCCCGCCCGCATTCGCCCACTCGACCGTGCCTCCACGCCCTGCGCCCCGGCGCTGGCATGGTCCTCGCTTTCTCTCCTGTCGTTCGCTCGTCGCCATCCACAGCGTTCAACCGGACGAGGGCACACGCGTCGGCTCCCCAGCGCCCGCGAGTCCCGAAGCGAGGAAGGAGAAGCACCATGGCCAGTGAGGCCCAGGCCACGCAGTTCACCACGACGTTCCCGGCGGTACGCGCGCGGGGGCGCTCCGTCACCGACCACACGGCCCGTGTCGGCACGTGGCTTCGCCAGGCCCTGTGCGGGCTCAATGGCCATGATCGGTATCTGCACGTCGACGGCAGGCGCGTGACGCTCCGCTGCGTCGGCTGCCAGCACGACTCACCGGGATGGGAGACAGGCGACCGCGCCTACCAGCGCACGTACGCCGGCGATCCGCTGCGTCACCGCATCCGGCAGTAACAGCTTACGCACGTGATCGACGCGCTGGCGGCCCCACCCAGGGCGCGCCGGCGCCGAGCGTGGCTAGCCGAGGAATTGCCGGGCGAGGGCGGCCAGCGTGTACGCGCACTCGTCGACGCTGGCGAGTTCGACGTACTCGATCGGGCCGTGCAGGCCGGCGCCGCGCGGGCCGAAGATGACCGTGGGGATGCCGGCGGCGCCGAAGATGGCGGCGTCGGTCCAGTAGCTCATGCCGCTGATGCGCGCTTCGAGGCCGCGCGCCTTGCCGGCCACCACGAGCTGTTGCGGCAACTCCGCCGCCGGATCGAGATCGTACCCGGGTCGTTCGACCACCAGCCGCACGTCGGCGCGGAACTCGGGGTCGTTGTTGCGGAGCACGGCGAGCATCTGCTCGACTTCGTGCAGGGCGCGGGCGCCATCCTCACCGGGCAGCGTCCGCCGCTCCATGAACAGGCGGCAGTGCGCCGGATAGATGCTGGCCTCGGTGCCGCCCGCGATCGTCGAGGCGTGCAGCGACCCGCTGCCGAGCAGGGGATGCGTCGGCCGTGCCCGCAATTCCTGGTCGAAACGCTCCAGCACCCCCAGCACCCGCCCCATCGCGAGAATGGCGTCGCGGCCCTCCTCGGGTCGGCTGCCGTGCGCGGCCTTGCCGTAGGTCTGCAGCTCCAGCCACGCGAAGCCCTTGTGGGCCACGCCGACACTCAGATCGGTCGGCTCGGTGATCACCGCGCCATCGGCGCGCCAGTCCCGCACGAGGGCATCGGCGCCGAGGCTGCCGTACTCCTCGTCCACCACGCCGGCCACCAGCACGCGGCCCTTCGCGAGGCCCTCGGCCGCGAGCAGCCTGGCGGCACCGACGCAGGCGGCCAGCCCGGACTTCATGTCCTGCGTGCCGCGCCCATACAGGCGCCCGTCACGCTCGATCGGGGTGAACGGGTCGTCCATGCCGTCGACCCCGACGGTGTCGAGATGCCCGCACAGCAGGAGGGTCGGCCCGGGCTGGGCGCCCTCGAGCACGCCGACGACGTTGGGGCGGCCCGGCTCGACGTCGGTTTCCGTGACGTCGAGGCCGGACTCGCGCAGACACGCCGCGAGGCACGCCGCCGCCTCGGCCTCGCCCGGGGCCCCCGGCACCAGCGAGGGATTCACCGAGTTGATCGCGACCAGGTCGCGCAGCAACTGGCGAGTGCGTTCCATGTCAGGGCTTCCAGCGCGCCAGGAAGATGTTGGTGTCGCCCCGGGTCTTCTGGTTGCGGTTGGACGCGAACACGAGCTGCGTGCCGTCGGGCGAGAACATCGGGAACCCGTCGAAGTCCGGGTGGTGCGTCACCTGCTCCACCCCCGACCCGTCGGCGTTGATGAGGAACAGGTCGAAGTTGCGGCCCTTCAGGTTGTGCAGGTTCGACGAGAAGATCAGGCGCTTGCCGTCCGGGGTCCAGAACGGCGCGAAGTTGGCCGCCCCGTTGTCGGTGATCTGCCGCAGGTTCGAGCCATCGGCGTTCATGATGTACAGCTCGGTCGAGGTGGGCTTCCACAGGCCCTCCTTGAGCAGCGTGAAGTACTCGACGAACTCCGGGGAGCCGGCCTGCGGGTGGCGCCCGCGGAAGACGATCTGCGTCCCGTCGGGCGAGTAGAAGGCGCCGCCGTCGGGCCCTGGCAGGTTGGTCAGGCGCTTGACGTCGGACCCGTCACCGGCCATGGAGTAGATCTCCATGTCGCCGTCGCGCACGCTCGTGAAGACGATGCGGCCGTGCGGACCGACGGTGGCTTCGGCGTCGTAGCCGGGCGAGGAGGTGAGCGCCCTGGTGCCGCTGCCGTCGGCCTTGGCCGTGTAGATGTCGTAGCCGTCGAAGATCGGCCACACGTACCCCCGCGCCATCGACGGACGGTCGGGACACGCCGGTGACTTGCCGTGCGTCGAGGCGTAGACGATCTGCTTGGCATCGCGGCTGAAGAAGCCGCACGTGGTGCGGCCCTGGCCGTTGCTGACACGACGGACGTCCGAACCGTCGATCTTCATCACGTACATCTGGTCGCACGCGACCGGGTCCGGTGACGACTGGAAGATCAGGTGACTGCCATCGGGCGAGAAATACGCCTCCGCGTTCTCGCCCTTGTCGGTGAGCATGCGGATGTCGGCGAGATGGGTCTCGAGCGAGGCCAGATTCTGCGGCACCGGCGGCAGGGCCGCCGGCTGCTGGGCGATCAGGAGCACGTCCGGGCGCAGCAGGCCCGCCGCCATGAAGGCGACGGTCGCGGCCGCGAGAGTGAGGCGAGCATTCATACGGCCGAGGATAGCATCCGCGGCTGCTACGATGCCCGGGTGACCGACCGTCGGACCGCCGTGATCACGGGTGCCTCCTCGGGGATCGGTGAGGCCTGCGCGCGGGCCTTCGCCAGCGAAGGCCTGCACGTCGTCCTCGGGGCCCGGCGGGAGGCGCAGCTGGCGCAGGTGGCCGACCAGATCGTCGCGGCCGGCGGCGCGGCCACCGCCGTGCCGTGTGACGTCACCGACGCGGCCCAGGTCGAGCGCCTCGTGACCGCCGCCCTCGACGCGACCGGCCGCCTCGACGTCATGGTCTGCAATGCCGGGCTCGGCTACAACGGCCGGCTGGACGAGACCGACGCCGACAGCATGCGCCGCCTGATGGAGGTCAACTTCTTCGGGACGTTCCACGCCGCGCGGGCCGCCGTCGCGCACTTCCGCCAGGCCGGGCGCGGGCATCTCTTCATCGTGTCGTCGATCGTCGGGCGCAAGGGCGTGCCGCGCATGGCGGCCTACGCCGCGACCAAGTTCGCGCAGGTCGGGCTCGGCGAATCGGTGCGCGCGGAACTGGCCGGCACCCGCGTCCACGTGACCCTCGTCTACCCGATCAGCACCGAGACCGAGTTCCGGCGCGCCATGGTCAGGGAGTGGGGACTCGACGTGTCCGGCGCCGGTCCCCGCCAGTCGCCGGAACACGTGGCGGCGACCATGGTCCGGGCCCTGCGCCATCCCCGCGCCGACGTCTATCCGATGCGCCTGTCGCGCCTCGTGCCGGCCGCCTCGGCGCTGCTGCCGGGACTGGCCGACTGGGTCGCGACCCGATTCAGCCGCACGCCGAAATGACGACGACCGACGCCGACGCGCTGGCGCTGGCGCGAACGATCGCCGAGGCCGTGCGAGACCGCGGCGGCCGCGCCCTCGTCGTCGGCGGCTTCGTGCGGGACACGCTGCTCGGCCGCCCGTCCAAGGACCTCGACATCGAGGTGTTCGGGATGCCGGCCGACGATCTCAAGGCATTGCTCGCCCGCTGGGGACCGGTCAACACCGTCGGCGAGAGTTTCACGGTGTTCAAGGTGCAGGGCCTCGACGTCTCGCTGCCGCGGCGCGAGTCCAAGGTGGGTCGAGGCCACAAGGGATTCGCGGTGCATGGCGATCCGGCACTGCCCTTTGCCGAGGCGGCCCGCCGCCGGGATTTCACGATCAACGCCATCGGCTGGGATCCGTTGACCGATGCGTACCTCGATCCGCACGGCGGCCGCGCCGATCTCGACGCCCGGGTGCTGCGGATGGTCGATGCGCAGACGTTCGGCGACGACAGCCTGCGCGTGCTGCGGGCGCTGCAGTTCGCCGCCCGCTTCGACTGCGCGGTGGAGGCGACGACGGCGCGCGTCTGTCGCGCGACCCCGCTCGACGACCTGCCGGCCGAGCGCGTCTGGGGCGAGCTGGAGAAGCTGCTGCTGCGCGCCTCGCGGCCGTCGCTGGGCCTCCACCTGGCCCGCGACCTCGACGTCGTGTCACGACTGTGGCCGACGCTCGAGGCCCTGGCGTCCTGCCCGCAGGATGCCGAATGGCATCCCGAAGGCGATGTCTGGACGCACACGTGCCTGGTCGTCGATGAAGCGGCGACGCGCAAGGAGACGTTCACGTATCCCGAGCAGGTCGCGCTGATGGTGGGCGCGCTGCTGCACGACATCGGCAAGCCACTCGTCACCGCCCTGATCGACGGTCGCATCAAGTCACCTGGCCACGAGAGCGAGGGCGTGCCACTCGCGACGGCGCTGCTCGACGCCTGGCAGGTCCACACGCTCGAGGGTTACCCGGTGCGGACCCAGATGCTCGGCCTGGTCGCCTGGCACATGCTGCCGGGCGCGTGGTGGAAAGCGTCGGCGCCGGTGTCGGACGGGGCGTTCCGGCGACTGGCGCGCAAGGTGGACATGGTGCTGCTGGCCCGCCTGTCGCAGGCCGACTGCAACGGCCGCGGCGGCGTCTTCGACTGCTCGTTCGGGCAGTGGTTCCTCGATCGCGTGCACGCGCTCGGCGTGGAGCATGCGCCGCCGGCCCCCGTGCTGCTCGGACGCCACCTCATCGCCCTCGGCGTGGCTCCCGGTCCGGCGATGGGCGAGGTGCTTCGCGCCGTCTACGAGCAGCAGCTCGACGGCCTCGTGACGACGCTCGAGGACGCGCTGGAGGCCGCGCGAAGGCTCGTGGCCCCGGGCCCGCCGGAATCGGGCCTGTGACGGGGCGAGTCAGGCCAGCAGGTCGGCCAGCGCGGCGAGTGACACGTTCCCCCCACTGAGGACCGCGACGACCGGGCCTTCCCGCGCCCAGTCGGCCAGTCGCGGCAGCGCGCCAGCCACCGAGGTGGCGCCGCTCGGCTCGATGGCGAGGCGGGCCGTGTCCCAGAGCAGGCGGGCAGCCCCGACGATCTCCTCGTCGCTGACGGTGATCACCTCGTCCACGAACGCCTGCACGTGCAGGAAGTTGAGGACGCCCGGACGCACAGCCATCAGGCCGTCGGCAATGCTCTTCACCGACGACAAGGTCACGGGCATGCCCGCCGCCAGCGACTGCGACATCTTGGGCGCCCCGGCCGGCTCGACCCCAATCACGCGGATCGACGGGTCGGTCAGCTTGATGGCGGCAGCCACCCCGGAAATCAGGCCACCACCGCCGACAGGCACCACGACCGTCCGCACGTCAGGCACCTGGTCGACGATCTCCAGGCCCGTCGTTCCCTGGCCCTCGACGATCGGCAGACAGTCGAAGGGCGGCACGACGACCAACCCGCGCTCACCGGCGAGCGCCTCGGCGCGGGCCTGGCGGTGAAGGGTGGTCGTCCCGGCGAACAGGACCTCCGCCCCCCAGCGCCGGGCCCCCTCGACCTTCACCAGCGGCGCCGTCTCTGGCATCACGATCACCGCCGGCACGCCGAAGCGGTGCGCCGCGAAGGCCACCGCCTGCCCGTGGTTGCCCGAGGAGTAGGTGATGACGCCGCGGGCGCGCTGCTCCGCCGTCATGCGGGCGAGGTAGTTGAAGGCGCCGCGAATCTTGAAGGCGCCGATCGGCTGCATCTGCTCGCACTTGACCTGCAGCGGCACCAGCGGCGCCAGGTCGAGCACGGGCGTGCGACGGGCGACGCCCTCGATGCGGGCGGCGGCGGCGCGCATGCCTTCCAGTGTCGCGAGCACGGCTAGGCCCGGCCCTTCGTCGAGCGTGATCGGTCGGCCTGCAAGACAGCGGTGTCAGGGCGTGTGCGCGGGAACGAGGGACCGGCCATGCCGAATTCTAACGGGTCGGCGCTCCCCGCCTATACTTGCAGCGATGCGCGCCGCCTTCCGTGCCCTGCTACTCGTCAGTGTCTGCTTACTGGCAGCGCCGGCCGCCGTGTCGGCCCAGGTGACCGCGCCGCCGGGTCCGTTCGTCATCGACCTGCGGGGGGCGTACAGCAGCGTCGGCCGCTCCGAGGAGCTGGCGTCGCCCCGGGGCCTGGCCCTCGGCGAGCTGCCCAAGTCGGTGCTGGGCGTCGACGCCGGCGTGCACGTCTACCCCGTCCGGGGCAAGGTCACCCTCGGCCTGGGTGCCTCGCTGCTGATGATCGGCGGCACACAGACGCCGGGGGAACCGGAGAAAGGCGCCGTCGACGCGCCGATCACGCCCGGCGACTTCCGCGTGCGGGGCATCGTGCCGCAGCTGTCGTTGAACTTCGGGTCGAGCCGCGGCTGGAGCTACATCGGCGGCGGGCTCGGGTTCTCGCAGCTGAAGGCCGGCCGCGCCGAATCGGACCTCACCTACAGCCCGCAACTGCTGACGATCAACGTCGGCGGCGGGGCCCGCTGGTTCATCAGCGAGCACATCGCCTTCACGCTCGACGGTCGCTACTACCGCCTCGCCGCGAAGCCGCTCGAGGCCGACTACGTCGGCAACCCGGTCGTGACGATGTTCGTGTTCAGCGCCGGCCTGGGCTTCAAGTAGCCGTTCAGCGTTCACACGGTAGCCGTCGGACGTGTCCGACGGTCAGAGGTGCTTCTTGAAGAAGGCGAGCATCGTCGGCCACGCCTGCTCGGTGGCCTTGAGGTTCGCCCCGCCCTGCCCGGACTGCGCGCGCAGGAACCCGTGGCCGGCGCCCGGGTAGATGTGCGGGTCGAACACCTTGCCGAGCTTGCCCATCTCGGCCTTCGCCCCGTCGATGGTCGCGTTCACGCGCGCGTCGTTCTCGCCGTACAGGCCGAGTACCGGGGCCTTGATGCCGGCCAGCGTCGAGAGGTCGGCCGGGGACCCGCCGTAGTAGACGACCGCCGCGTTCAGCCCCGCCTGCTTCGTCGCGTACATGAAGCTGGTCGACCCGCCCCAGCAGTAGCCCACGGTGGCCGTCTTGCCGTTGGCGGCAGGGAGGGCGACGCCGTACGCGCGTACCGCGTCCAGCTTCGAGACCACCTCGTCCGGCGTCAGGCCGCGCACACCCGCCACGACGTCGTCGCGCGACGCGAAGGCCTCGGTGCCGCCACCGTTGGGTCCCTTGCCGGTCAGCAGGTCGGGGGCGATGGCGATGTAGCCGTCGGCGGCGAGCTGGTCGGCCACCGATCGGATCCAGTCCGACAGGCCGAAGATCTCGTGAATGACCAGGACGACCGGCGCCTTGTCCTTGCGTTCGGGATAGGACACCCAGACGCGGAGCTTGCCGCCCCCGGCCAGGGCGATGTCGGCGTACTCCCCGTGCCTCGGCGAGGCATTGAGGCGAGCCTTGGCCTGCTCCTCGGCGGGCGGCAGGTGGGCGGCCCCCGCCTGGACGGCACCGGCGGCTGCCGCGGCGACCGCCTCCATCGCATGGCCGGCGTGGGGATCGGCCGCGGCGGCGGCCTGGGCCGCGCCGGGACGAGCCGTGGCGATGAGCACGGCAGCAAGCACCGCGGTGATGACGGCGATCTTCATGACGGCGGGCTCCTTACGCATCGTGGCGCTCCTGCTCCTGCTGGGCGAGACGCCCGCGGCGCAGTTCCTCGAAGAGACGGGCGATGTTGCTCGACACGGATCTGAGCGACGGCGCCCAGCCCAGCGCGTGCGCGCGCGGGCTGCGCACCCGCTGGTCGAGCGCCAGCGCGTCGGCATACGGGCCCGACTTGGCGCGCGCCTCCGCGATGGGCATGAACCGGATGTCGGGCGGATGCGGCCGGTGGGCCGCGATGGCATCGGCGATGGCCCGCACCTGCTCGTCGGCTTCGTCGGTGGCGTGAAAGATGCCGCGGCCCTCGTCACTGCCGAGCACGCGCACGTACAGGTCCGCGAGATCGCGATCGTAGACGAGCGGCCAGTGGTTCTCGCCGGTGCCGACGATGCGCATCAGGCCGTTCTCGGCCGAGGCCAGCAGGTCGGCGATGATGCCGCGTGACCCGCCGTACACGACGCCCGGTCGGATGACGGCCGCACGCAACTGATCGGTGCCAGCGTCCAGCACCAGCTGCTCGTGCGCCGGACGCCAGGCGACGAGTTCCGGTGGCGCGACCGTCGCGGTCTCATCCACCGGCTCCGGCGTCGAGCCGAGGACCCAGACTCCAGACGTGTAGATGAGCGAGGCCGGGCCGCGCTCGCCGGCGTGCTTCGCCAGATCGATCAGGGTGTCGAGGGCGATGCGTTCGATCTCGACGCCCTTGGGCGACGGCTCGAAGGCCGCGTGGATGAAGCCCTCGCAGGTCGAGGCTTGCGTCCGCCACGTGTTGGGATTGCCGAGCGTGCCCACGGCGGCATCGATGCCGCGCTCGGCCAGACGACGCGCCTTCTCCTGGTGCCGCACCAGCGCCACGACCTCGTGCGATGCGCGCTGCAGCGCATCGACCACCGCCGTCCCGACGTAGCCGGTGGCTCCGGTTACGAACACTCGCATACGAGCTGTCGCCTTCCTGTGCCTGCCCGGCGCGGACGCGCAGGGTGCGTCGCCCCCACCGGGGACGTCATTCTAGCCCGCTTCCGCCGGCCCCGGTCCGGGGCCTTTTTGAGCTCGTCCGTAGCGGACCCAGCCCGACCGGCGGTCAGATGTTCCACAGGCAGCGTTCGTCGTAGCAGGTGATCATCCCGTCGGTGCTGACCTTGAGCACGGCGCCGAAGCGGCCGGCGGCCTGCGCGGCGGTGGTCCTGGCGCCCTCGGAGACCCAGGCGTCGCCGATCTCGCCGTGGGGATGCATCAGAATCGCCCCGGCGGCGATGAGCGTGCCCTGGGCGTCCACCACCGTCGCCCCATCCAGGCTGGCCAGCGCCATCAGCACGGTCTCGTCCACATCGTCGAGCGTGCGCCCACGGAGCAGGTAGTGCAGCGGCCGGCGCAGCCCTTCGCTGTCGCCGCGCGCCGGGGCGGGGCGGTCGAGTCGATCGATGGGGGCCACCAGCGCATTGGCGGCGTCCGGGTCGTGCAGGACGACGAGCAGGGCGCCCTGTCGGGCGTCGGCCATGTCCAGCGCGCACTGGAACAGCTTCTCGGCGATCGGCCGCGAGCCGACGGCCTGCAGCCACTGGACGTACTTGGCCTCGACGTCGAGCAGGTGCCACTCCGCGTTGCGGAAGGTGAACACCAGCGCGCCCTCGGCAAACACCTTGATCTCGTGCGACGGACTCAGGACGATGCAGGTGTCCCGGGTGCCGAGCGTGGCGGCGGCGTGCTGCCGGTAGGCCGACGGACAGGGCGACGTGATGGCCATCATCGGGTGGATCTCGCGGGCCCGATGCGTGATGTCGATGATGTCGAGCAGCAGGCCATCCTCCCCGATCAGGAAGACGGTGCGGACGCCGTCACACAGGCGATAGAAGCTCTTGGTCGCCGTCAGCGGCTGGCCGTACAGCCGCGCCGCATGGTGCCGGGGATGCGGCGCATCGTCGCCGAGCATCAGCACGCCGGAGGAGATCGCGCGGCTCTCGTAGCTGGAGAGGGCCGCCACCCGCAACACCTCGATGCAGCTGGCCAGGCGATCGGCGCGGTTGCGCTCGGCGCCGGCCGTGTAGGGACGACGATCGAGGAAGGCCGCCACGTAGCGATCCTCGATCAGGCCCTGGAAGAGATCGGCGCGCGAGGCGAGCACGGCGGGATCGAAGATCGTCGTGTAGCGGGCCGACAGCACCTCGCCGATGGCACGGGCCACGCGGAGTTCGTGCGCCGTGAACGGCTGGGCACGCGGCACGTGCAGGATGTGCCGGGTGCCGAACCATCGCAGGACCAGTTCGCAGGGGTCGTCGGTCGGCTCGATCGAGAGCGTGCCGATGGAGGAGTCGGTCAGCGACGCCTCGAGTTCGAGCGTGGCTCTCGCGAGAAAGCGCTTGAGCGCACTCTGAAGCAGGCTGTCGTACAGCGCGCTCGCAGCGAAGATCGGCGGCACTGGCATGAGCGTCCACTATCATAGGCGCCCAATGGCCTCCGGCCCCCGCGGCTCGACTCCGCCCCGTGGCGAGACAGCACCCGTCCGCGCCACGCTGATCGACTTCTTCGAGGATGCCACCCGGCGCACGGGTCCCTTCCTGGTGCACGACGACGGCTACCGGACCTGGTCGTTCCGGTATGACGAGGTCGGGGCGGCCGCGCGCGGGTTGGCGGCGCGCCTGCATGCCGCCGGCCTGCGCAAGGGCGACGCCGTGCTCCTCTGGGGCGAGAACCGGCCCGAATGGATCGTGGCGTTCTGGGCCTGCCTGCTGCGCGGCATCGTCGTGGTGCCGATCGACTACCGGTCGGCACCGTCGCTGGTGGACCGCATCGGCGGGCTGGTGTCCGCGCGCCTGCTGCTGGCCGGCGAGGACGTCGACCATGCCGCGGTGACGCTGGACCTGCCGCGGTGGCCGCTCGCGGCGTTGCTGCGCGCGGGCGAGGGGGGTGGTGACGGCCGGCTCGGAGAGCCGGCCCCACCGCCGACGACACCGTCGAGATCATCTTCACCTCGGGCGCCACGGCCGAGCCGAAGGGCGTGATCATCACGCATCGCAACGTGCTGGCCAACATCGTGCCCATCGAGCGCGAGATGGCGAAGTACCGACGCTACATCGGGCCGTTCTCCCCGATCCGCTTCCTGAACCTGCTGCCGCTGAGCCACATGTTCGGCCAGGCGATGGCGACCTTCGTGCCGCCGATGCTCGGTGGCACGGTGGTGTTCATGCGCAGCCTCGCGCCGGCCGACATCGTGCGCCAGATCAGGGCCCGCCGCATCTCGGTGCTGGTGTCGGTCCCCAAGATCCTCGACGTGCTGCGTGAACACGTCAGGCATCACTTCCCCGAGACGATGGCCGTGCAGCCCGTCGCGGGATCGACGATCGCGCCACTGCCGAAGGAGAAGTGGTATCGACGGTGGTGGCGCTTCCGCGCCGTGCACCGCGCCTTCGGCTACAAGTTCTGGAGTGCCGTCGTCGGCGCCGCGCCACTGGACCCGGCGCTCGAGGAGTTCTGGGGCGGGCTCGGCTTCCTCGTGGTGCAGGGCTACGGCCTGACCGAGACCGCGCCGATCGTCACGCTCAACCACCCGCTCAACGCCCGCAAGGGCAGCGTCGGCAAGCCCATTCACGGCGTCGAGGTGAAGATCGCCGAGGACGGCGAGATTCTGGTCCGCGGCGACAACGTGTCGCAGGGCTACTTCGGCGGCGCCGCCGACACGACGCGGACCCTCGAGGACGGCTGGCTGCACACCGGCGACATCGGTGGCCTGGACGAGCAGGGGCGGCTGTACATCCAGGGCCGCAAGAAGGAGATGATCGTCACGCCGGACGGGCTCAACGTCTTTCCGGAGGACGTGGAGCGCGCGCTGCTGGCGCAACCCGGCGTGCGCGATGCCGCGGCCGTCGGCCGCCGGCAGGACGGCGAGGAGCGCGTGCATGCCGTGCTGGTGCTCGACGACCCGGCCGCGCTGCCCGGGGTGCTCCATGGGGCCAATGCCCTGCTGGCCGACCACCAGAAGATTCGGAGCGGGTCGGTGTGGACCGGCGGCGACCTGCCGCGCACCGAGGGGACGCGCAAGCTGAAGCGCACCGCCCTGCGCGCGTGGGTGGAGGCGGGCGAACACGCCGATGCCCGCCCCGTGGTGGGCGGTGACCCGCTGCAGCACGTGCTGGCGAAGTTCACGCGGGGCCGGGACGACATCGACGACGAGACGCTCGTCGACGCGCTGGCCCTGAGTTCGCTCGAGCGGGTCGAGTTGCTGATGGCCCTCGAGCAGCAGTTCCAGACCATCGTCGATGAAGGCGCGTTTGCGGCGGTGCGTACGGTGGGCGACCTGCGGGCGCTGGTCACCGTGGCCGACCGGGCCGTCCCCACGGCCCCGTCGACGGCGGGGCCGGGGGGCGCGCCAGGGCCTGAGCCGGCCGGGGGCCCACGCCGACCCTCCCCGCGACAGGGCGCCGAGGGGGCGCCGTTCGATTTCCCGCGGTGGAATCGGTCGAGGCCGGCGTACTGGGCGCGCCGCCTCAGCCTGCCGACGTGGATTCTGCCGCTGGGGCGGGTCTTCGCCTGGGTGAAGACCGAGGGCCTCGAGCACCTGGAGGGCCTCGAGGGGCCGGTGGTGTTTGCCGCCAACCACCAGAGTCACATGGACACCCCGGTGATCCTGATGGCGCTGCCGCGCCGCTGGCGCTACCGGACGGCGGTGGCGATGGCCAAGGAGTTCTTCACGGCGCACTTCCACCCGGCCGGGCAGCCCCTGAGTCGCCGGGTGACCAACGGGCTGAACTACTACCTGTCCTCGCTGTTCTTCAACGCCTTCCCCATCCCGCAGCGCGAGGCGGGCACCCGCCACACGCTGCGGTACATCGGGCAGCTCTTCGGCGAGGGCCAGTCGCTGCTCATCTTCCCGGAGGGCAAGCGGACGATGGCTGGCGAGATCAACGAATTCCGGGCCGGCATCGGCATGATTGGCGCGAGGCTGGGGGTGCCGGTGATCCCGGTGCGGCTCGAGGGTGCGGACCGCCTCCTGCACCAGAAGGCTCGCTTCCCGACCCCGGGTCGCGTGGTGGTGCGGTTTGGCCCCCCGATCCACCTCCAGGGCGACGACTACGCCGCGCTGGCCCGGCAGGTCGAGGAGGCCGTGCGAGGGCTGTAGCTACACCTCGGAGCCGTCCCTGTGGGACAATGCGCTGTTGGAGACGAACTGATTGAGCAAAGACGATCTGATTGATGTCCAGGGAACCGTCACGGCCGTGCACAGCGGCGGGCTGTACCGCGTGCAGTGTGACTCCGGCCAGGAAGTGCTCGCCCAGCTGAGCGGGCGGATGCGGCGCTTCCGCATCAAGGTGGTCCCGGGCGACCGCGTCACGGTGGGTGTGTCGCCGTACGACCCGGTCCGCGGCATCATCACCTTCCGCGTCCGCTGATTCCACGCCGGGAGGGACGCCTCATCGAGGCGGCCGCGGTCTACTCCCCGAATTCGCGCGCCAGCGCGATCCATTCACCGTCGGGCGCCAGCTGCTGGTACTGCTGCCAGAGGGGTCGTGCGTCCTGCGAGCGGCCCAGCTTCTCGTAGGCGACGGCGAGATAGAAGCACGCATCGGCCGATTCCGGCCCGAGCTCGAAGGCGCGCGCGTAGCAGCGCACCGCCTCGGCGAACCTGCCCGCATCGTGGTGGGTGTGCCCCAGGTTGAACCAGGCCTCGAAGGCATCGGGCGCGAGGGTCAGGGCCTGTTCGTACAGGGCCGCGGCCTCGGGCAGGTGGCCATCGGCGTAGTGCAGATTCCCCAGATTGATCAGGGCCGGCACCAGCGCGGGGTCGAAGGCGAGCGCCTCCCGGTAGGCCTGCATCACCGCGCCGCGGGAGTGGCCCGGCAGGCCATCGATGGCCGTCGCCCGCTCGAAGGCCTCCTCGGCCCGTGACGTGTCGACGGGCGAGCCGGCCAGCGCCTCGGTGCTGCGCGCGGGGCGCGGGGCGAGGGTGACCACCCGCGCACGGCCTCCTTCATCGCGAGGGGCGGTGCCATCGAACAGCGTCAACTGGCCCTGACGCGCCGCCAGTTGCTGACGGACGATGGCCTTCAGCGGCGTGCCGAGCCCGAGCGCGTCATGCACCTCGCGCAACGTCGCCAGGTCGGCAAACGAGTACATCGTCTCGCCCTGATCGCGAATCGGCTGGACCAGCCGCCATTGCGCCAGTGACCGCAGATGGTCGTCGCGCAGCGCGGGGAACCTCGTGCGCACCACGCGCGCTGGCACCCGGGCGTCGGTCATGGTCGCAGCGTAGCAGAACCACCCTGCGTTCGATGTGGCTCTTCGAGTATCCTGCCGCCCATGTTGCTGGCGGGTGATCTCGGGGGCACCAAGACACAGCTCGGCTTGTTCCGCCCGACGGGGGGACGCCCGGAACTGCTCGACGTGCGCGAGTACGTGACGCTCGACTACGCCGGCCTGTCCGAGATGATCGGCGCCTTTCTGGCCGGGACGAGCGTGCGGCCGCAGGAAGTCCAGGTGGCGTGCGTGGGCGTGGCGGGGCCGAACATCAAGCAGGTGGCCAAGCTGACCAACGTGCCGTGGGCCATCGACGGGCGCCAGCTGATGGCGGCCACGGGCATCCGTCGCGCCTGGATCCTGAACGATGTGGAAGCGATGGCCTACGGGGTGCCGGCGCTGCGGCCCGAGGAACTGAAGGTGCTGCAGGCCGGTGAGTTCAACGCCGATGGCAACGCCTGTCTGATGGCGGCCGGCACCGGGCTCGGTCAGGCCATCCTGGTGCGGCAGCACGGCCGGCTCGTCCCGTCGGCGTCGGAAGGCGGTCACGCCGACTTCGGGCCACGGGGCCGCCGCGAGATCGCGCTGCTCGAGTTCCTCACCTCGCGCTACGGACGCGCGACCTACGAGCACGTCATCTCCGGCAAGGGCTTCATCAACCTGTTGCGCTTCACCAGCGACAACCGCTCGCCCCTGCTCACCGAGGTCGACGAGGACGATCTGCCGGCCACCATCACGCGCCTGGGCCTCGAGGGTTCCGACCCCCACTGCGTCGAGGCCGTCCAGCTCTTCCTGTCGATCTTCGGCAGCGCCGCGGCCAATCTCGGCCTGCAATGCGTGGCCACGGGCGGCGTCTACCTGGGCGGAGGCATCCCGTCGAAGATTCTGCCGGCCTTCGACCTGCCGCTGTTCATGGACGCCTTCCACGACAAGCCGCCGATGACCAATCTCGTCGAACGGATGCCCGTGGCCATCGTCCTCAATCGCCAGACCGGCCTGCTCGGCGCGGCCGTCTACGCGGCGACACTGGTCTCGTAGCCATTCAGAATTCAGGATGAAGAATGAAGCGCGCAGCGGGCAACGCCTCGCGTCCGCGCCACTTACAGCCCTGCACGGCCAGACACCGGGCCGTGTCGGCCCGCACTGCATTCGAACTCCAAGTAAGTGGCGCCGCCCCGCGGGAGCGTGGCGTTGCGCGCCCCGCGCTACATTCTGAATCTTGAATTCTGAATCGCTGGGCCCTGCCCCGCGAGACCCTGGCCAGTGCCCGCCCCGCGCTACATTTGGAATCTTGAATTCTGAATGGCTGGGTCCTGCCCCGCGGCAGCGTGGCGTTGCTGGCCCCGCACTGCATTTTGAATTCTGCATTCTGAATTCCGTAGGCCGAGTGGCGCCCCCGGGACGAATTCCTCGAGTTCCCGCCTGTCGCGCCGCACTGGCCGGGACGAACCGGCGGTGCGGCTGTTGCATCGCCGTCGTGTCCATCGGTAGCATCACGGCGGCAATCACTACAGTCGCCTGTTCCAGATCGGTGCGGGCGGGCTGCGTTCTTTCACTCCGGGGGAGTGTTCCTTATGGCAATCAAGCGCTGGCTGGCTTCCACGCTGGCCGTGCTCTCGTGTCTCGCGCCCAGCATCGTCCGGGCCGCTGACACCGGCTCGATCTCTGGCGTCGTCTTCGACCAGGGCGGGCAACTGGTGGAGGGGGCGACCGTCCGGCTGACCGGGGCTCCGCTGCCGGGTGAGCGCGTGGCCACCACCGACAGCAACGGCGCGTACCGGTTCCCGCTGCTCCTGCCTGGCAGCTACGTCCTCGAAGTGAGCAAGCAGGCCGCGGGAACGGCCAAGCGGGCCGTCACGGTCCAGGTGGACGTCGACACGCAGGTCGACATCGTGCTCGGCCTCAACCTGGACGAGACGATCGAGGTGAGCGCGGCGGCGCCCGTGGTGGACCTGCGGACCACGGAGGTCAACTTCAACTACGACGCGCAGCTGATCAAGGAACTGCCGTTGCAGCGGACCTACGCCGGTCTCTTCCAGCTGATTCCCGGCGTGGCGGAGAACAACGCCGGCACGGCCGGCCTGGTGAGCGGCGGCGCCAGCCGGCAGGACAACACGTACCTGATCGACGGCGTCAACATCACCAACCCGGGCTTCGGCTACCTGAGCACCGAGGTCAACGAGTTCGACATCGCCGAGTTCAACGTCAAGCGCGGCGCGATCTCGGCCGAGTTCGGCCGGTCGTCGGGCTTCGTCACCAACGCGGTGACGCGATCGGGCACCAACCAGTTCCGCGGCGGCGCGCGCTTCGAAGCGATTCCGGCGGCCTGGAACGCGAAGAACGAGGCCACCAACATCCGCAGCACGACGGACCGCTGGATTCCGTCGTACGCCCTCGGCGGCCCCATCCTCGAGAACAAGCTGTTCTTCTACACGTCGGGCCAGCAGATCAAGTCCTCGACGTCGGGCCGCGTCAACAACCTCGGCCCCGTGCCCGACAGCGAGAGCACCACGCGCGAGTTCTTCGGCAAGCTGACGTTCGCGCCGGTGCAGTCGCAGTTCTTCAACGTCGGCTATCGCGTGCGCCCGTCCGAGACGGCGTTTGCCGGCGTCGGCGTCAACGACTCGCCGGAGGTGGCCACCGATTCGGAGGGCACCAACCGCGTCGCCACGGCGACCTGGAACGTGTTCTTCGGCCAGCGCAACTACGTCGAGGCCAAGTACCTGCGGCTCGATGAAGAAGGCGAAGCCGTGGCGCGGACCGACCTCGGCTACCGGCCGGCGTTCAGCCTGGCGAACATCCGCCAGATGGGCTACTTCGTCGATCCGGCGACGGGCTTCCGGTACGGCGGCGCGGCCCTGCTGCTCAACCGGCAGAACTACGCCCGCAACGAGGTCCGCGTCAATTCCGGCACGCTGGTCAATCTCGGTCGGACCTCGCACGACATCCGCGGCGGGTTCATGTACGAGGACACGCTAGAGGACCTGACGCGCATCGCCAACGGCTGGGGCCAGATCACCCTCGTCGAGGCCGGGCGCCGCTACCAGGGGCAGTACTACCCGACGCAGAACCCGCAGCTCTCCAAGTCGCGCACGTACAGCTTCTTCATCCAGGACAACATCCAGATCGGCAGCCGCCTGGTGATCAACGCCGGCATGCTGTTCAACAAGGACGAGTTCGCGCAGCAGATCGGCGACACGCGCAACACCTTCCTGACCTTCGACTACGGCGACCAGCTGCAGCCGCGCATCGGCCTGAACTACAACATCCGCAAGGGCAAGGGCGACAAGGTCTACGGCAACTACGGGCGCTACTACGGCAGCGACCAGAAGAGCAGCGCCCGGGCCCACGCGCCGCTGCGCCTGGTGCAGAACACGCCGTTCTTCGACGCCGCCACCGGGGCGCTGATCAGCGACACGACGAGCCCAAACACCACGGGCCGCGTCATCCTGCCCGGTCTGCAGCCGACCTACACCGATGAGTGGCTGGCTGGCTACGCCACGCCCCTCGGCGGCAACTGGGGCCTCGACGTCTTCTATCTCGATCGCACAGCCAGGGACTTCATCGAGGATCAGCCCAGCGTGCTGCCGGCCTCGACCTTCGTCGTCGACAACCTGACGAACGCCCAGCGCGACTACCGGGCCCTGACCGTCGAACTGACCCGGCGCATGGCGAATCGGTGGAGCACGACCATCAGCTACGCGTGGAGCGAACTGGAAGGCAACTTCGACCTCGACTACGCGGCCGGCGCGGTCTTCAACACGTCGTCCATCCTGCAGGACGGGCCGGGCGTGTTCGTCGAGGACGACTTCCGCTACGGCAAGCTCGGCGAGGATCGCCCGCATGTGCTGAAGCTGTTCGGCACCTACCAGATCACCGACGCGTTCTCGCTCGGCGGCTACGTCCGCGCGCAGAGCGGCACGCCGTGGGAGCGCCGCGTGCAGGACTGGTACTCCGGCTACCGGCTGCTGCTGGAGCCGCTCGGCACCAACCGCAACGACTTCTGGACCAACGTCGACCTGCTCGCGGCGTACAACCTGCGCATCGGCGGCCGCTTCGTCACGCGCCTCGAGGCCCGCGTGCTCAACCTGTTCAACGAGCAGACGGCCCTCAGCCGCGACAACCGCGCCTTCCTCGACCCGCGGACGCGGCAGTTCAACGGCAGCCAGGTCGCCGGCGACCCCGCGAGCTACACCCGCGCGCTGATCATCAACACCAACCAGCCGAACCCGCTGCTCGGGTCGGCGACCAGCTACGCCCCGCCGCGCCGCCTGCTGCTCATGGCGCGGGTGGACTTCTAGGCGAGGGACAAGGGACAAGGGGACGAGTCACAAGGGATCGCAAGGGACAAGGGGCAGGGACACAAGGGACACGGGACGTCGCGTCTCTGCCTCTGCCGCCCTTGTGCCCTGTCCCTGAAGTCCTCAAGTTCTGAAGTTCTGCAATTCTGAAATTCATGGAGCTCGGCCTCACCACCTTCGGCGATCGCTTCGCCGATCCACGCACCGGGCGGCTCGTGAGCGAGGCGCAGCGGATGCGCGATCTGCTCGAGGAGGTCGTGCTGGCCGACGAGGTCGGTCTCGACGTCTATGCGATCGGCGAGCATCACCGCAGCGACTTCATCGTGTCGGCACCGGCGGTGGTGCTGGCGGCCGCGGCCGCCCGGACAGCGCGTATCCGGCTGGCGAGTGCGGTCACGGTGCTCAGCTCGGACGACCCCGTCCGCGTCTACCAGCAGTACGCCACCGTCGACCTGATCTCGGAGGGGCGCGCCGAGATCATCGCCGGCCGCGGCTCCTTCATCGAGTCCTACTCGCTGTTCGGCCAGGACCTCGGCGACTACGACGCGCTGTTTGCCGAGAAACTCGACCTGCTCCTGCGCGTGCGTGCGTCGGAGCGCGTGACGTGGCACGGACGGCATCGTCCGTCGATCGACGACCGCGGCGTCTACCCGCGCGCGGTGCAGGCGCCGCTGCCGGTCTGGGTCGGCGTCGGCGGCACGCCGGCGTCAGCCGACCGTGCCGGACGCCTCGGCCTGCCGATGACCCTCGCGATCATCGGCGGCATGCCGGCACGGTTCCGGCCGTTCGTGGACCTGCATCAGGACGCTGCCGCCCGGGCCGGACATCCGCGGCCTCGCCTGGCCATCAACTCGCATGGCTACGTCGCCGAGACGTCTCAGCAGGCGGCCGACGAGTTCTTCCCGCCGTACGAGGTGGCGATGTCGGGGATCGGCCGCGAACGCGGCTGGCCGCCGATGACCCGCGACGCCTTCGAGGCCATGCGCGCCCCGCACGGCGCGTTGTTTGTCGGCAGTGCGGCCGAAGTCACCGACAAGATCCTGCGGCAGCGAGAGATACTCGGCTTCGATCGCTTCCTCCTGCACGTCAGCGTCGGCACCCTGCCGCACGCACAGGTGATGAAGGCCATCGAGCTGTTCGGGACGCAGGTCGCCCCCGCGGTGCGGCAGGCGCTCTAGCACAGGCTCAGGGCTCAGGGCCTGGGGCTCAGAAGAGCGGCTCAGGGCTCACGGCTCAGGGCGGGTCTCCGCGCAACTCCCGCAATGCACCCGCCGCTTGCGCGTAGGTCGGGTCGATGCGCAAGGCGTCCTGCAGCAGCGCGATCGCCTCATCACGCCGGCCCTGCTGCGCACGCAGCACCGCGAGGTTGAAGCGAGCCGTCGCGCGAGTCGGGTCGAGGCGCGCCGCATCCTCGAACAGCGTCGCCGCGCCGGCGGCATCGCCGGTGCGGACGCGCATCAAGCCCAGCTTCTCGGCGACTTCCGCGTCGCCGGGCGCGTTGCGACGATAGACAGACAGCAGCCACTCCGCGAGCGCCACCTGCCTGGCCTCGGCGGCGGCGAGCGCGCGCGCACGGAGCAAGGGCAGGCCCTCGGGCGTGACGCCGGCCGCCAGCACGTTGCGGGCGAGGCCTTCGTCGCCGTTCTGCCAGTGCGCCAGCGCGACGTCGAGACGGTATCGCTCGCTCCGTGCCGTTGGCGCACCGGCATCACCAGACGCCTGCAACTGCGTCAGCAGCGGCAGCGCGTCGCCGCCCTTGCCCTGCGACAACAGCACGCCGGCGAGCGCGAACGTGACGTCCGACACCTCGGGATCGAGCCGGTGGGCCTCACGCAAGGCCTTCTCCGCGCGCGGGAGATCGTTGCGCGCCTGCCACGCGAGGCCGGCGCGGAACCAGGAGATGCCCGGCGCGGGATGACGTGCCACGGCACTCGCGAGCCACTGCTCGCCCTCGGCATCCCGACCGGCGTCGATCGCGATGACCGCCATCTGCGTGTCGGCGTCTGCCTCGCCACGCTGGAACGGCAGCGACACGAGGCCGGCCAGCATGACCGCGGCGGCCACACTCAGCGCCAGGACCGCCACGCGACGCTCCGCGCGGCTGAGCGCCGCGTGCCGCATCGACGCGAGCACCCCGACGTGGATGGCGCCGATGACCAGCGCCGGCATGCGGTAGCGATCGACCACGAAGAACACCGCGAGGCTCACCAGGTAGATGGGCAGCACCCAGCGGAACCAGCGCCACGCCGCCCGATGCGACTCGGGCACGATGAGGTGGCCGCCGATGGACATCGCCAGGCCGAGCGGCAGCAGCAGCCAGGCGCCGACGGGCATCAGCCACAGCAGCGGCGTCTGCTCACGGAACCAGGCGTGGCTGACGTTGACCGGCAGTTCCCACGAGTGCGTCGTCAGCCAGGACTTCCAGGCCAGCAACCGCAGCGCATCTGCAGGAGACCCGCGCCACCAGTCCAGCGATCCGCGCACGAAGAATCGGGTGACCTCGTCCATCGACATCGGTCGCCCCTCGGCCTTGACGGCGACCTCGTGCATGTCCAGTCGCTGGCCCTCGATCGACGGGCGGATGCCCTCGACGACCGTGTAGGTGCCGTTGGCGGCGGCGTGGTTGCCGATATAGAGATTCAGGCTGCCGTGCGACGGCAGGACCTGCCAGTGACCCGTGGCGATGGCCGTCCGCGCGGCGAACGGCAGCAGGACCATCGCCACGCCGAGGCCCCACACCGAGACGCGGCGCCACACCGAGACCAGGGGGCGAGGCGTGGCAGCGGCCGCTGCCGGCGCCCAGACTGCCGCAGGCAGGCACAGCAGCGCCAACAGCCAGGCATTGGGTCGATTGGTGGCCAGCAGCGCCAGCGCCACACCGCACCACAACCAGGCGCGGCCCGACGACTGCTGCAGCGCACGCGTGAACGCCAGAGCGAAGCCGGAGACCAGCGCCGCGTCCAGCGCGGACTGCAGGATGAGCGCCTCCTGCAGGACCACCACGCTGGTGAGCATCAGGGCGCCACCAGCCGCGAGCGCGGCGCGCAGACGCCTGTCGTCCGGCACCCAGAGCCCGGCCGTCCGTGCCGCCAGCCACACGGCCAGCGTCCCCACGAGGGCCTGCAGCACGAGCACACCGGCGACACTGGCCCCCGTGACCGCCTGGGCGAACGCGAGCCAGTAGATGTAGAGCGGCGAGACGTAGGACGGCGTGTTCGAGAGGAACAGGTCGCCCCCCACGACGCGCTGGGCGAGCCGACAGTAGACACCGGCGTCGAGCTCGCCCACGGGTTGCAGCAGGGGATGCGGCGCCAGCGTCAGCGCCAGGGTGACCTTGACGAGCAGTGTCAGCCCGAGCAGCGCCGCGATCCACACGCCCGGCGGCGTGCCATTGTCCGTGGGCGCGAGTGAGCGACGACGCGGTCGAGGCACGCAAAGAGGGTACCGCGCGAGGCGGTGACCTATCGCACGCGCCGCCGGAGCCTGCGATGACCGACCATGCCGACCACCCCGGCCGTCAACATCAGCATCGTGGCCGGCTCAGGGACGGCCTCGAGCGTGAAGGCGCGGTCGCGGCCTCGCCAGATGTCGGTCGTGCCGTTCTGCACCTGCAGTGTGCTGTCGTCACCGCCGGTGCCGCTGAACCACGCCCACAGCACGGAGCCTGCCGGGGCCACCGAAGAAATCGACAGCCAGTACGGCACCAGACCGTTCGCCGCGAATCCGGCCGGCAGGTGTCGGCCGAGAAGCTGTACACACTCGTCTTGAACCCGCCAGCGAGGACCGTGCCCATGTAGGCGCTCGTCACATCGCCGAACGTTACGGTCTGCTCAGACAGGGCCGCGCTCGCCGGGTGACCGGCGTCATCGGCGAAGAAGCGGAAGGTGAAGTCGGTGGAGTCCGGCGCCGGATAGTCGGTGTTCGAGAGATCGACGTAGCCGCCGACGAAGGAGATGCGATTGATCGTGCCGAGTCGGCGCCTACAGCATCAGCGCGAGGGCGCGGGCGTCGGCCGGGCGTTCCGCGGGCACCGGCGACAGCGTCTTCATGATGGCGTCGCTGAACGCCTGCGGGATGTCCTGGCGGACCGTGGCCAGCGGCTCGGGGCGCTCGCGGAGCATCGCGCCGAGCAACTGCGGCAGCGTCGGCGCGAGAAACGGCGGCGATCCCGTGGCCATCATGTAGACGAGCGTGCCGATCGTGAACAGGTCGCCGGTGGCCGAGGGCTTCTCCCCCATCAGGACTTCAGGCGCCACGAACGGCAGCTCGGATTCGCCGAGGGCCGTGCCCCGCAACGCGCCCTCGCTGGCCGTCCCCAGCAGGTCCTGCACCTGGCTGACACCCCCGGACGACACCAGCAGGCGCTCCTCGCCATCTTCGTTCGAGAGGCGCGTGGCCAGCGGCGTGATGCCGCAGATGAAGGCGCCGCGCCGATGCAGCGCCGCGACGCCATCGATCAGTTGTGACGTCAACGTCGCGAGCACCTCCCACGGCAGCGGCCCCTCGGTGGTCAGCCGCTGCAGCAGACTGTCACCGAGCACGAAGTCGGTGACGACATACGCGTAGTCGGGCTCTTCCCCGTAGTCGCTGACGTGCATGACGTTCGGGTGGTTGACCTGCATGGCACGCGCCTCGCGGATGAACCGTTCGCGGGCCGCATCCCAGTCGGCGACGTCCTCGCGCCGAAGCACCCGAATCGCCACCGACGTCCCGAGCGCCTTGTGTGTGCCGATGTAGATCTGGCTCCCGAGACGGCCCTTGCTGACCGGCGCGCCGAGCTCGTAGCCCCGGATCACGGGCGCCGTCGCCGGTCGCGGCACGGCGCTCGCACCGCCGGTCATGGCATCACGCAGCGCGGCGGCCAGCGCCTGCATCGAGGCCGGCCGGTGCGTCGGGTCCTTCGCGAGGCCCTGCAGGACGACCGCCTCGAGCGCCGCGGGGATCGCCGGCGCCAGTTCGCGCAGCGGCTGCGGCTCGCGCATCAGGTGCTTGGTGATCACCACGAAGGGGTCGTCGTGGTCGAACGGCGGCCGTCCGGTCAGCAGCTCGTACAGCATCGCCGAGAAGCTGTAGATGTCGGACCGGGCATCGACCTCGTCGCCGCGCAGCTGTTCGGGCGAGGCGTAGGCCACCGTGCCGAGGAACTGCCGGTCCAGCGTCAGCTTGAGCGCGCCGGCGATCTCCCGGACGTTGACCAGCCCGAAGTCCACGACCTTGTAGGCGTAGCGCCCCGGCATGTACTCGTGGCTGACGACGTTGGCCGGCTTGAGATCGCGATGCACCACGCCGGCGTCGTGGGCGAGCTGCAGCGCGCTGCACAGGGCGGTGGCGATGTCGAGGACCTCCTCGACGGGCAGCTGACGGTCGAGGGCCACGCGTTGGAGCAGGCTGGGGCCGTTCAGGTACTCCATCACCAGGAACGGATGGCCCTGCGCGTCGACGTCGTAGTCGAGGACACCGACGATGTGGGGGTGGCGGAGCTGGGCGGCGGCGCGGCTCTCGCGAAGGAACCGCTCCCGCAACGAGGCATCGTCAGGGGTGCTGAGGACCTTGACCGCGACATCGTCGCCGAGCAGGATGCGTCGGGCGCGATAGACCGCCCCCATGCCGCCACGGGCCAGCAGCTCGAGAATCTCGTAGCGGCCGTCGAGCACCTCGCCTGGCGTGAGCACGCGGACGGAATCTCCTATGATGCCACTCGAGGACTGTCCACTCCGGGCAACGCCCGCCCATGGTACCAGAGGCCCCATGCTGCGCCCCCTGTTCCTGTTCGTCCTGTTCGCCTGTCTGACGCCCATGACCACCGACGCCCAGACCGCCGGCGCTCCCCCGGGACCGCGTCCCGGCGCGGCCGACCCCATCCGGTACACGCTGCGCTTCCCCGATGCCGCGCGCCACTACGTCGACGTCGAGGCGTCGTACCCGGCCACCGGGCAGACGCGCCTGGAACTGATGATGGCCGTGTGGACGCCCGGCTCCTACCTGGTCCGGGAGTACGCCCGCCACGTCGAGGGCGTCGAGGTCGTGCAGCCGGCGGGCGGCGCGGCCCCGGTCAAGACGCGCAAGAACCGCTGGGCCATCGACACCGGCGGCGCCCCACGCGTCACCGTTCGCTATCGCGTGTACAGCCGCGAGATGAGCGTGCGGACCAACTGGGTCGAAGCCCGGTTCGCCCTGGTGCAGGGCGCCGCCACCTTCCTGACGCTGGTGGACGGCCTGCAGCGTCCGCACCACGTCTCGCTGGAACTGCCGCAGGGATGGGCCCGAGCGATGTCGGGCCTGCCCGAAGGCAGCGGCACGCCGTCGACGTTCGTCGCGGCCGACTTCGACACGCTGGTGGACAGCCCGATCGTCGCCGGCGACCTGAAGGTCTACGAGTTCACGCGGTCGGGCAAGCCGCACTATCTCGTCAACGTCAACGAGGGCGGCACGTGGGACGGTGCGCGGGCCATCGGCGACGTCGAGCGCATAGTCGCCGAGCACGAGCGGATGTGGGGCAGCCTGCCCTACGACAAGTACGTGTTCATCAACATGATCACGGAAGCCGGCGGCGGCCTCGAGCACAAGAACTCGACGGTGCTGATGACGTCGCGCTGGGCCATGGGCACGCGGCCGTCCTATCTCGCCTGGCTGAACCTGGTCAGCCACGAGTTCTTCCATGTATGGAACGTCAAGCGCCTGCGCCCGGTGGCGCTCGGGCCGTTCGACTACGAGAACGAGACCTACTCGCCGAGCCTGTGGATGTCGGAGGGGTTCACCTCCTACTACGGCGACCTGTTGGCCCGACGGGCCGGGCTCGCGTCCGACGCCGAGTACTTCGGCAACCTGTCGGGCGACATCCGCGCGCTGGAGACGACGCCGGGACGTCTCGTCCAGCCGGTGACGCAGTCGTCCTACGATGCCTGGATCAAGCAGTACCGTCCCGACGAGAACTCGCCCAACACGACGATCAGCTACTACACGAAGGGGCTGGTGATCGCCGTGCTGCTCGACGCACGCATCCGGCTCGCCACCGGCAACCAGAAGTCGCTCGACGACGTGATGCGGCTGGCCTACCAGCGGTACTCGGGGGCCAGGGGGTTCACCGAGGCGCAGTTCCGCGCCGTCGTCACCGAGGTGGGCGGGGCCGAGCTGACCGACGTCCTCGCACGGGCCCTCGACACCACGCAGCCGCTCGAGTACCAGCCGCTGCTCGATGCCTACGGCCTCCAGTTCGCGCCGGCCGACAGCCTGGCGACGCGCGGCTGGCTCGGCATCACGACCCGTGTCGACGCCGGGCGTCTGCTCGTCAATCAGGTGCGCCGTGACACGCCGGCGGCCGCCGCCGGCCTGAACGTCGACGACGAGATCATCGCCATCGGGGACTACCGCGTCCGCGCCGACCAGTGGGAGCGTCGTCTCGAGCAGTACCCCCCGACCACGGCGGCGACGTTGCTGGTGGCGCGACGCGACCAGCTCATGAAGATCGAGGTGACGTTCGGGCAGGAGCCTGGCAACGCGTGGCGCCTGGCGCCGAGGGTCGCGCCGACCGCGGCGCAGACGGCGACGCGCACGGCCTGGCTCGGTGGCACGCCGTAGGCTCGACCGCCAGCCGCGTCAGACCGGACGCGGCTGGACGTTCACCCAGAGCGACAGCGCGAAGTAGTAGACCGGGTAGGCGAGGCTGGTCCACAGCAGCCAGGCCGGCACGTCCGGCAGCCACCAGATCATCAGGACCATCTGGACCGCCCAGATGGCGCCGAAGACGAGGGTTGTCCGCATGAGGGTGGTCGTGCGCGACGGGTAGACGTACTTCAGCGGCACGAAGACGAGACCCGCGAGGATCGTCAGGACGACCGCGGTGGTCGTGGCCGGCCACCGCCACGCGACCGCGTACACGGCCATGAGATTCCAGTAGGACGGCCACCCGGTGAAGTAGTGGTCGAGCGTCTTGGCGTGCAGGTTGGAGAAGCCCAGGCCGCTGGAGATCAGCACGGCGGCGACGGCAATCGAGCCTGGCACACCGGTGAGCAGGTGCTGCTCCCACAGGATGGCCAGCGGCACGAAGACGTAGGTGAGGTAGTCGACGATGTCGTCGAGGCGGGCGCCGTCGATCCAGGAGGCGTAGCGACGAACGTCGGCGGCTCGGGCGGCGAATCCGTCGGTGGCATCGACGACGACGGCCAGGCTCAGCCAGAGCAGGGCCGACCTGGGATCGTGATCCCAGGCGCTCCGCAACGCGAGCCAGCCGATGAGCGCCCCGGACGCCGTGTAGGCGTGGACGGCAAGGGCGGCTGCGCTGCGGACGAGGGACATGGTCCCGGGCTGCTAGATCGCAGCCATCCGGCGATCGAGTTCCGCGACGGCGGCCTCGATCTGGGTCTTGCGGATCGGGTGCGTCGTGTTGTCGAGCTGACGGGTCAGCTCGGCCTTGGCGAGACGCAGCGACTCGCGGGCGCGCAGCTTCTCGGGGTCGACACCTGCGGCCAGGCCGCGCCGACGCTTCTCGTGCTCACGCGCGTCGAGTTGTTCCTGCAGTCGGGCTTCGGCATCGACAAGCCCTTCACCAGCGTCACTCATTCAGGTCTGTCCTTCCTGTCCGGCCGCATGGCCGGTGGTCAACGTGAGAGGATAATCGAAAAACAGGGCGAAAAGAGCAAAAAGCCCGAAACGCCCGAAAAGGGCGGCCCTGAGCCGAAGGCGCAAGAGACCAATCCGTGGCACGACGCAGCACAGGATCGACAGGAGCCGTTCGGGGCGAGCCACGCCGACCCTCGGCCCTCGAGCCTTTTCACCCGGTCGTGGCACGGTGGTTCGAGACCTCGTTCCCCGAACCGACGGCCCCCCAGGTCCAGGGCTGGCCGGTCATCGCGACCGGCGCCAGCACCCTGCTGCTCGCGCCGACCGGCAGCGGCAAGACGCTCACCGGCTTCCTGTGGTGCATCAATCGGCTGATGTTCGAGCCGCCTCCAGACACGCGGGAGCGGTGCCGCGTGCTGTACATCTCGCCGCTGAAGGCCCTGGCGGTCGACGTCGAACGGAACCTGCGCGCGCCGCTCGCGGGCATCAGTCGCCTCGCCCGCGAGGACGGCCTGCCCCACCACGTGCCGGAGGTGGCCATCCGCACCGGCGACACGCCGGCCGCCGAGCGCGCACGCTTCCAGCGCCGCCCGGCCGACATCCTGATCACGACGCCGGAGTCGCTGTACCTGCTGCTGACGTCCAACGCCCGCGACGTCCTGCGCGACATCCACACGGTGATCCTCGACGAGATCCACGCGATGGTGGCGACCAAGCGCGGCGCCCACCTCGCGCTGTCGCTCGAGCGCCTCGAGGCCATCGCCCGCGGGCCGATCCAGCGCATCGGCCTCTCGGCCACGCAGCGCCCGCTCGACGAGGTCGCCCGCTTCCTCGGCGGCGCGGAGCGCGCGCGGACGGGCGAGGTGACGGCCGACGCTGTGGGTAGGGCCGGCTCTCCGAGCCGGCCGTCATCGTCAGACCTCCCGTCGGACAAGTCCGACGGCTACGTGTCGGACATGCCGTCGGACGACGACGCCGCGGCATCCGATATCCACGACCAGTTCGCGGGCGAGGCCGACGAGCCCACGTACCGTCCAGTCGCCATCGTCGACGCCGGCCGCCGACGCAACCTGTCACTGCGCATCGAAGTGCCGGTCGAGGACATGGCGCGGCTGACGCAGGTCGAGGCCATCACCAGCGGGCCTGCCGCCGCCGGTCCACAGGCGCCGTCGATCTGGGCCGCGATCCATCCCCGGCTGCTCGAGGTGATCCTCGCGCACACGTCGACGCTGCTCTTCGTCAACAGCCGGCGTCTCGCCGAACGGCTCGCCGCCGCCATCAACGAACTGGCCGGCGAGACCCTGGTGCGGGCGCACCATGGATCGCTGGCCCGCGAACAGCGCGTCGAGATCGAGGACGCCCTCAAGGCCGGACGCCTCCGTGGTCTGGCGTGCACCTCCTCGCTCGAGCTCGGCATTGACATGGGCGCCGTGGACCTCGTGATCCAGATCGAGGCACCGCCCTCGGTGGCCAGTGGCCTGCAGCGGATCGGCCGGGCCGGCCATCGCGTCGACGCCACCAGCGCCGGCCTGATCTTCCCGAAGTACCGCGGCGACCTGCTGGCCTGCGCCGCCGCTGTCCGGGCGATGCGCGAGGGTCGGGTCGAGTCGACGCACATGCCGCGCAATCCGCTCGACGTGCTCGCGCAGCAGATCGTCGCCATGGTCGCCATGGACGACTGGCACGTCGACGACCTGTTCGCCCGCGTCCGCCAGGCCGCGCCGTTTGCCTCCCTCGCCCGCGCCATCTTCGACGGCGTGCTCGACATGCTGTCGGGCCGCTACCCGTCGGACGAATTCGCCGAGCTGCGGCCGCGCATCACCTGGGATCGCGTCGCGCACCGCGTGACGACGCGCGAGGGCGCCAAGCGGGTGGCCGTGGCCAACGCCGGCACCATCCCCGACCGCGGGCTCTACGGCGTCTTCCTCGCCGGCGCGCCCGTCGGCACGGCCCGCGTCGGTGAGCTCGACGAGGAGATGGTCTTCGAGAGCCGGGTCGGCGAGACCTTCCTGCTCGGCGCCTCGTCGTGGCGCATCGAGGACATCTCCCACGACCGCGTCACGGTGTCGCCCGCACCGGGACAGCCCGGCAAGATGCCCTTCTGGAAGGGCGACGGCCCGGGGCGTCCGCTGGAGTTCGGCCGCGAGATCGGCGCCCTCGTGCGTCAGTTGCGGCGCGAGTCGCCCGACGACGCCCGGCAGCGACTCGAGGAGCATCACGATCTCGACGCACTCGCCGCCGTCAACCTCGTGCAGTACCTCACCGAGCAGGAGGAGGCGACCGGCGCCGTCCCCGACGACCGCACCATCGTCATCGAGCGCGTGAAGGACGAACTCGGCGACTGGCGGTTGTGCCTGCTCTCGCCACTCGGCGCCCAGGTGCTCGCCCCGTGGGCGATGGCCGTGTCGTCGCGGCTGCGCGAGCAGATGGGCCTCGACGTCGAGACCATGTGGGCCGATGACGGCTTCGTCGTGCGATTCCCGGAGACCGACGAGCCACCCGACCCGCAGTGGCTGGTGCCCGACGCCGATGAGATCGAGGCGCTGGTCATCCGGCAACTCGGCGCGACCTCGCTCTTCGCCGCCAGATTCCGCGAGTGCGCCGGTCGCGCGCTGCTGCTGCCCCGTCGACGTCCGGGGCGCCGCGCGCCGCTGTGGCAGCAGCGCAAGCGCGCGCAGGATCTTCTAGGCGTCGCGTCCAGGTACGGCTCGTTCCCCATCGTGCTCGAGACGTATCGCGAGTGCCTGCGCGACGTGTTCGACATTCCTGCGCTGGTCGACACGTTGCGCGCCGTGCAATCACGCCAGGTCCGCGTCGTGACCGTGGACACGCCGACGCCGTCGCCGTTCGCCTCGTCGCTGCTGTTCGGCTACGTCGCCAACTACCTCTACGACGGTGATGCCCCGCTGGCCGAGCGGCGCGCCCAGGCGCTGACGATCGATCAGGCGCAACTGCAGGCGCTGCTCGGGTCGGCGGAGCTGCGTGATCTGCTCGACGCCGACGCATTGGCCGCGCTCGAAGCGCAACTCCAATGCCTGCCGCCGGACTACCGCGCCCGCACACTGGATGGCGTCCACGACCTCCTGCTGCGCATCGGCGATCTGTCGGCCCCCGAGCTGCGCGACCGCGTCGCCGACGACGTGCCCGCCGATGCCGGCGATCAGCTGGTGCGCGCGCGACGTGCGGTGTGGCTCGGCATCGCCGGTGAACCGCGCCTCGTGGCCATCGAGGACGCCGCACGCTACCGCGACGCGCTCGGCGTGCCGCTGCCGCAGGGGCTGCCCGAGGTGCTGCTGGCGGCGCAGCCGCAGGCGCTCCGCGATCTCGTCTCCCGCTACGCGCGCACCCACGGCCCCTTCACCACCGCCGACCTCGCCGCGCGCTTCGGGCTCGGCCGATCGACCGCTGAACTCGCGCTCAAGGCGCTGCATGCCGAAGGGCGGCTGCTCGAAGGCGAGTTCCGGCCGGGCGGCCAGCAGCAGGAGTGGTGCGAGAGTGCGGTGCTCACGTCGGTGCGCCGTCGTTCGCTGGCGAAGCTGCGGCACGAGGTGGAGCCGGTCGAGTTGCCGGTGCTCGGCCGCCTGCTGACGCAGTGGCAGGGTGTGACGCATCCGCGGCGGGGTCTCGATGCCTTGCTGGACGTCATCGAGACGCTGCAGGGTCTGCCGCTGGCTGCCTCGATCCTGGAGCGCGAGATCCTGCCGGCGCGCCTCGAGCGCTATCAGCCTGCCGACCTCGATGCGCTGATCTCGGCCGGCGAGGTGGTCTGGACCGGCGTCGAGCCGCTCGGGGAACGCGACGGCCGCATCGCCCTGTTCCTGACCGACCACGTGGCATCGCTCTGGCGAGGCGAGCTCCAGCCTCCGTCGCTCGACGACCTGTCGGCGCGGGAACGGGCCATCCTCGACGCCCTCGAGGCCCGCGGCGCGCTCTTCTTCTCCGCCCTGCACGAGGCCGCCGGCGCCGGCTTCCCGCAGGACACCGTCGATGCGATCTGGACGCTCGTGTGGCGCGGGCTGATCACGAACGACACGCTGCAACCGCTGCGAGCGCAGGTCGGGGCCGTCGGTCGCGAGAAGCGACATCGCCCGGCCCAGCGCGCGTTCCGGTCGCGCCGTGTCGCCCCACCGGCGGCCGAGGGGCGCTGGACCCGTCTCGAGGCTCGTGCCGTGGCGCCTGGTGCCACCGATCGCCGCGCCAGTCAGGCGCGGACCGCGACCACGTGGAGTGCCGCGATGGGTCAGCAGTTGCTGACGCGCTATGGCGTGGTGACGCGAGAGGTCGCCGGCGCCGAGGGCCTGCCGGGCGGCTTCACGGCCATCCACGACGTCTTCCGCACGCTCGAGGAGAGCGGCCGCATCCGTCGGGGCTACTTCGTGAGCGGCGTGGGCGCCATGCAGTTCGCCGCGCCGGCAGCCGTCGACCTGCTGCGAGCCCTGCGGACGCCGCCGGAGACCGCCGAGGTCATCGTGTTGGCGGCCACCGACCCGGCCAACCCGTACGGCGCGCTGGTGAAGTGGCCCGAGGCGCCGGATCAGGCGGCGGGTCGCGGCCCCACACGCAGCGTCGGCGCACGCGTCGTGCTGGTGGACGGACACCTCACCGCGTGGATCGCCCGCGGACTTCGCTCGCTGCTGGTCTGGCTGCCGGAGCACGATCCCGACCGCAGCCGTCACGCCGATGCCCTCGCCCGCGTGCTGCCGATGACCGGGACCGACCGCGACCATCGGTCGGCATCGATCACGATCGCCGAGGTCAACGGCGGCCCGGCGCTGGACGCGCCGATTCGCCCGTTCCTCGAAGCGGCGGGGTTCGTCGCGACGTCGCAGGGCCTGCAACTGCGCGATACGGCCACGGCCGCACCGGCCATGCCACGCCAGCGACGCCCGGGTCGGTGGGACAGCACCGCGCCGGTCGAGACGCTGCCCGACGTCGCCGACGAGGATCTGGCGCCCATCCGCTGGCCCCGGCGGAGTTGACGAGCGCCCTTGATGCCTGAAGGCGACACGATATTCCGCGCCGCGCGCACGCTGCACCGCGCGCTGGCCGGCAAGGTGGTGACCCGCTTCGAAACCCAGTACGCCCAGATCGCCCGCGTCCATGACGATGCGCCGATCACCGGACGACGGGTCGAGAAGGTCGAGGCGAGGGGCAAGCATCTGCTCATGTACTTCTCGGCAACCGCCAACCGGGAGCCGGGAACCGCCAGCCTGCCCTCGCCTGCCGGAAGCGAAACAGAGCGGGAATCGGCACGCGGCCGCGCCGGGGCTGCGGTCGTGCTGCGCACGCACATGCTGATGTCTGGCTCGTGGCACATCTACCGGACCGGCGAGCGCTGGCAGCGCTCCCCTGTCTCGGCGCGCCTCGTCGTCGGCACTGCGGACTACGTCGCCGTCGGCTTCTCGGTGCCGATCGCCGAGTTCGTCCAGGCCGACGACCTCGACACCGACGAGGCGCTGTCACGGCTCGGTCCGGACGTCCTGGCCACGGACTTCGACGGCGATGTCGCCCACGTCCGCCTGGCCACCAGCACACGCCCGACCGTGGCCGAGGCCCTGCTGCAGCAGCAGGCGGTGGCTGGCATCGGCAACGTCTTCAAGAGCGAACTGCTCTTCCTCGCCGGCGTCTGGCCCTTCCTGCCGCCAGCCAGCGTCACCGATGCGCAATGGGCCCGCATGCTGCGTGATGCCCGCGCGCTGCTGAAGGCCAACGTCCTCGACCCGGCCGACACCGGCGTCCTCACCTGGCGTGGCATGCGCCGCACGACGGGGCGAATGCATCCGGGGCAACGGCTGTACGTCTACGGCCGCCACGGCAAGCCGTGCCGCCGCTGCGGCACCACGATCGAGATGCGTCATCACGGCGAGCACAACCGTTCGACGTACTGGTGCCCCGCCTGCCAGCCCGCGCCCGCCACGCCGCCACGCTGACCGCTCTGTGTCGTTGCGCCACTGTGCTACTTGTGACACATTGAAGCAATGCGCATGGCCGGCGTGAGGGAAGCGCGACAGGAACTGACAGGTCTGCTGGAGGAAGTGCGGAGGGGTCGCGAAGTGACGATCACCGATCGCGGCCGACCGGTGGCGCGGTTGGTCCCCGTCTCGGCGCGGCAGCCGTTCCCGGATCTGGCTCGCGTGCGTGCGTCCAGCCACGGCACGCAGGTGCGTCTGTCGGAATCCGTGCTCGCGGATCGCGAGGACCGGCAGTGAGTCGCCCCATCCCGGTGGACTCCTGGGCGTGGCCCGTGTACCTCGACACCAGCGCGCTCGTGAAGCTGTTCGTCGACGAGCCGGAGAGCGATGCCCTGAACGCCGAGCTCTCGGCCGTGGGCGAGGTCGTGCTCTCGGACCTGGCGATGACAGAACTGGCATCGGCGCTGGCCCGACATGTGCGCGAGAAGGTGTTCACCGTCGCCCAGGCCAGGCGCCTCTACGGCCACGCCGAACGCCTCGTCGCCTCGTGCCGTTTCGTCGAGTCGACGCCACCCGTGCACCGACGCGCGGCGCGCCTGCTGCTCACCTCGACGCAGGTACCGCTGCGGACACTGGACGCCATCCACATCGCGCTCGCCATCGAGGCGGATGTCGCCACGCTGGTGACCTTCGACCCTCGTCTCCGTGAGGCCGCCGCGAGCCAGGGTCTGTACACCGCCCCGTCGTGACGAGGAAGAGGTGTGTCGGATAGGCTAGCGCTCGCATGCGCCACGCCCGTCTTCGCCCTGACCACCGCCTTGTGTTCGGCCTCATGGCGCTCGCCCTCGTGTCGGCAGTCCCGGCCGCCGTGGCCCAGGACCGCCGCGCCACGCTCGCAGATTTCCGGTACGACAGCACCATTCCCACGCTGAAGCAGGTCGTCGGTCACGACCATGGCGAGGAGGTCACGTCGCCCGAGGAGATTGCGGTGTATCTGCGGGCGCTCGCCGCGGCCGCGCCGTCGCGCACACGCCTGGTCGAGTATGGCCGGACGTACGAGGGGCGTCCGCTGCTCCTGCTCGCCATCGCCACGCCCGCTCGCATCGCCGCGCTCGACACCATCAAGCAGGACCTGCGGCGCCTGGCCGATCCGCGCCTCCCCGGCATCGACACCGAGGCCCTCATCGCCCGCACACCGGTCGTGGTGGCGCTGCTGCACAGCGTGCACGGCAACGAGATCTCGCCGGCGGGTGCCGCCCTGCTCGAGGCCTGGCACCTGCTCGCCGCGGAGAACGACCCGCGGACGACCGCAATCCTGAAGGACGCCATCGTCCTCATCGATCCGGTGCAGAACCCCGACGGGCGCGGACGCTTCGTGCAGTCCACACGCACCGGACGGGCGTCACGGCCCGATGCCTTCGCCCTGTCGGCCGAGCACGACGAACCGTGGCCCGGCGGTCGTGCCAACCACTACCTGTTCGATCTGAATCGCGACTGGTTCGCGCAGACGCAGCCCGAGAGCCGCGGACGCGTCGCCGCGATGCTCGAGTGGATGCCGCACGTGGTGGTGGACCTGCACGAGATGGGCGGCGAGAGCACGTTCTACTTCCCGCCGTCGGCCGAGCCCGGCAACCGGCACACGACGCCCTCGCAGTACGCCGCGCTCGAGATGTTCGGTCGGTCTCTCGCCAACGCGTTCGACACGCGCGGCTTCCCGTATTTCACGCGCGAGGTCTTCGACGCCTTCTACCCGGGCTACGGCGTCTCGTGGCCGATCGCGCAGGGCGCCATCGGCATGACGTTCGAGAAGTCGTCGGCCCGCGGACTCGCCTACCGGCGCGACGATGGCACCCTGCTCACCTACATGGACGGCATCGTCGAGCACTTCACGGCGGCGATGACCACCGCACACACGGCCGCGACACACCGCGAGCGACTGCTGCGCGAGTTCGTCGCCTTCCGGCGCAGCGCCATCGACGAAGGCCAGCGCAGCACCGTCCGCCAGTACGTGCTGCTCGCGAACGGCGATCCCGGCCGGGCACGGCACCTGGCCACCCTGCTCCACCGCAACGGCATCGAAGTTCAGCAGACGACGGCCGCGGCGACGCTGCAGGGCCGGACCATTCCCGCGGGCACGCTGGTGGTGCCGCACGCGCAGCCGTCCGGACGCCTGGTGCGCAATCTGCTCGACGAGCGAACGGAGATGCCGGAGGACTTCGTCAAGGCACAGGCGGCGCGCCGCCTGCGTCGCCTGCCGGATCAGATCTACGACGTCACCGCCTGGAGCCTGCCGCTGCTGTACGACATCGAGACGTTGCGCCTCGCGCAGCCGATCGACGTCGGCACCACGCCGTGGACGCCGGCGGCTCTCACGCCCGCACCCGTGCCGTCCGCCCGTGTCGCCTGGCTGCTGCCATGGAGCGCCTCGACGGCGTCCACCGTCGCCGCGGCGCTCGACCAGGGCGTGAAGGTGAGCGTCGCCGGGCAGCCCTTGACGATCGGCGGACGCACGTGGCCCCTCGGCACCGCCGTGGTGCGCGTCGCCGGCAACTCGGCCGACACGGCGACCAGACTCGCCACGATCGTCGCCACCACCGGCGCCGAGATCGTCGGTCTGGACAGCGGCTTCACCGAGACCGGCATCTCGCTCGGGAGTGGTCAGGTGCGCGCCCTGAAGGCGCCGCGTGTGCTGCTGGCGTGGGACGCGCCGACCCAGAGTCTGTCGGCCGGGTGGGCCCGCTACGTGCTCGAACGCCGCTTCGGCATCGTCCCGAGTGCGGTGCGCGTCGGCACGCTGCCACGCGTCGACCTCACCGACGTCGACGTCGTCGTCCTGCCGTCCGGCGCGTACGCGGGTGCCATCGGCGGCGACACGCTCCGCAAGCTGAAGGACTGGATCAGCGCGGGCGGCACGCTCGTGGTGATCGGTGAGGCGACACGCTGGGCGCTTGGTGACGCCGTCGGACTGCTCGGGACGTCAGCCGAGTGGAAGGACGGCACGCCGATCAAGGACGGCCCGCCGCCTGCCCCGGCGCGACCGGCCGCGACCAGCCAGCCCCTCGATCTGGCCAGGGCCATCGAACCGGCGCGAGAACTGCCGACGCTGGTGCCAGGCGCCATCGCCAACACGGTGGTCGACACCGAGCACTGGCTGGCGAGCGGACTCGACGACTCCGTGCCCGTCAGCGTGCAGGGCCAGCGCGTCTTCTCGCCGATCACCCTGGACAAGGGTCGCAACGTCCTGGTGTTCGCGCCGAAGGATCGCCTCGTCGCCAGCGGCATCTTCTGGGAGGAGTCGCAGCGCCAGTTGCCGGGCAAGCCGTACCTGATGCATCAGCCGACGGGACGGGGGCATGTGATCGCCTTTGCCGACGACCCGAACAACCGCGCCTTCGCGGAGGCCACGCAGCTGCTCTTCCTCAACGCGGTGCTGCTGGGGCCGGCCATGTAGCGCCGCCCCGGTTCACGCCGGCTCTGCGGCGACGGGCGCGCCCCCGACGATGGTGCGAGCGGCGAGGTAGATCAGGAGCCCGACGGGTCCCACGAGCAGCGTCAGCACGAGCACGGGCGACACCCACCACGCGGAGTAGCCGCGCGCTCGGGCATCGAGGTAGATCCATCGACCGACGAACAGGTCGAACGCCACGAAGTGGGCCCAGGCCAGTGTCGTCCCCGTCGGCGTGCCGAGCAGGCCCATGATGCGGGCCTGTACGGGGTTGACCACCTCCGGCAGGATCATGGTGGCCACCGGCAACAGCGTGACGAGGTACAGCACGGCCGGCGGCGCGACGATCCACGGCGAGGCGATGAGGCGACGCGTGACGGTCCACGCGGGCAACAGCACCATCAACAGCCAGAACGGCAGGACAACGAGATTGCAGAGTTCGAACACGGTCATGCGGCCGCCTTGCGAAACCGGATAGTGAGCCGGGAAACCGGCCTAGTATGCTCCCGTTCATGGCCACCACGGCTCATGCCCCCGTCACGCTCGATGGCGCGCAGTTGCGCGCGCTGGTCACCCACATCGACACGTCGCTCGGCGACAGCGGCCGCCCCAGCGTGGCCTCGATGGCCGCCGCCCTCGGCCTGGCGCCCGTCGTCCTGCGGCAACGCCTCGAGGCCACGCTGGGCATCGGCCCGCGCGCCCTGCTGACCGGCCGGCAGCTCACCCGGTTGCGCGAGCGCCTGCTCGAGGGCGCCGAAGTCACCGACGCGATGTACGACGCCGGCTACGGCTCGTCCTCTCGCCTCTACGAACAGGCGCAGGCCGCGCTCGGGATGACGCCAGGCGCGTACCGGCGCGGCGGCGCCGGCATCCACATCGGCTGGACGACGGCGGAGACGCCGCTCGGGCTCGTGCTGGTCGCGGCGACGACGCATGGGGTGTGCGCCGTGTACCTGGGCGACACCGAAGAGGCCCTGCTGGCGGCCCTCGAGGCCGAGTTCCCCCGGGCGACCCTCTCCCCCGGGGTCGATCGCGGCGAATGGGTGGCAGCCGCGGTGGCCGTGGCCAGCGGCCAGCCTGGCCACGACGTGCCGCTCGATCTGCAGGGCACGGCGTTCCAGCAGCGGGTGTGGCAGGCGCTGCGCCGCATCCCGCGAGGCGAGACGCGCACCTATGCGCAGCTGGCAACGATGATCGGCGCCCCGACGGCCGTGCGCGCCGCCGCACGCGCCTGCGCCACCAACAAGGTCTCCCTCCTCGTCCCCTGCCACCGCGTCGTCGGCAGCAATGCGTCATTGACGGGTTACCGGTGGGGCGTGGAACGGAAGCGGCGGCTGATCGAGCTGGAGCGCGCGGCGCGGACTACCTGACGAGTGCGATCGCGTCGGGGTCGGCACCGGCCCAGAGCGCACGGGCCTGGGCCAGCGTCTCGTCGGCCTCGCGGACGAACCCCTGGCGGCGATAGGCGGCGGCAAGTCCGATGCGACTCTGGACGCGCCGGGGCCACTCGACGAGCAGGTCCCGGTACCGCTCGCTCGCGGCGGCCGGACGGTCCGTCGTCAACAGCAGGTCCCCTTCCAGTTCCCGGGCCAGGATCACGGGCCAGCGGAACTCGTCGTCGGCCATCAGGCGGCGTTCGAGGTCGTGCGCCGCGTCGAGCAGCAACTGCATCTCGTCGCGCTCGTACTGCGCCCCGGCCATGGCCGCCTGGACCAACAGGCGCGCGTGCTCTTCAGCGCTGAGGGGCCCGGCCTGACGCGCCAGGGCATCCAGACGGACGAGTTCGGCACGAGCCCGCGCCTGCAGGTCGGCATCCTGCTGCGCCCAGGACGCCCGTGCCGTCGCCACCCCACGCAGCAGCGGGCCCACCCAGGGCAGCACCTCTTCGTCGGGCAGGACGACGGCGCCGAGGTCGGCCCACCGCCCGGCATCGGCGAGACGGGTGGCCTCGAGGCGGACGACGAGTGCGCGCCAGGCTTGCCGATGGGTCACCGGGACCAGCACGGCCGCGGCGCGTGCGGCGCCGAGGCGGCGGTCGGCATCGCGCCAGCGGCCCTCGTCCAGGTCCTGGCGCGCGCAGCGGGACAGGGTCAGGCGGGCCACGGCCATCACGGGGGCCGCGTCCACCCGCGGTGCGGCTGACGGCGCCGCGCAGACGGACGGCGACGCGGATGAGGTCGGGGGTGCGGGTTGTCTGCCCGAGACCACCCCGGCGGCCAGCGCCAGCAGAACCGTGGGCACCGCCACCGCGGCGCGGGGCGCCAGGCCAGCCATGCCGGGATTATGGCCCGTCGGGATGGTAAGGTGGGGCCATGACCTTACCAGCAGGGCTCTACGCCCACTTCACCACCAGCGAGGGCGCCTTCACCGCCAGACTGTTCGAAGAAGAGGCCCCCAAGACGGTGGCCAACTTCTCCGGCCTGGCCGACGGCAGCATCCAGTGGCAAGACCCGGTCACGCGCCAGCCCATCCGGCGGCCGTTCTACAACGGGCTGATCTTTCATCGCGTCATCGACGGCTTCGTGATCCAGGGCGGCTGCCCCATGGGCAACGGCATGGGCGGTCCGGGCTTCAAGTTCGAGGACGAGTTCCATCCGTCGCGGCGCCACAGCAAGGCCGGCATCCTGTCGATGGCCAACGCCGGTCCGGGCACCAACGGCAGCCAGTTCTTCGTCACGCTCGGACCGACCCCGCACCTCGACGACCGTCACTCGGTCTTCGGTGAGGTCATCTCGGGGATGGACGTCGTCTCGCGCATCGGCCACGTCCCGACGGGCCGCGGCGACCGCCCGGTCAAGGACGTCGTCATCGAGTCGCTCAAGATCGAACGCGTCCCGGCCACCACGTAGGCGGGCCGAGACACCTGGCCGGGTAGGGCCGGTTCTCCGAACCGGCCGTCACCGCGACGCTCGGCCGCGCTCATGCGGCGATGCCACAGATGCGGGAATGTCGGTCCCCTGGGCCTCGACATCCCGCATGCCCGCATGCGTCGCCTGTCAGAGATTCACCCCAGCACATCCTTCACCCTGCCCAGCAGCCGATCCGGCGCGAAGGGCTTCTGCAGGAACGGGCGTCCGGCGTCGATGATGTCGCGCTGCACCACGGCGTGGTCAGCGTATCCAGACATGAACAGGACCCGGATGTCCGCGCGCTCGGCCGACACGCGCTGGGCCAGTTCCAGGCCGTTCAGGCCGGGCATCACCACGTCGGTCAGCAGCAGGTCGATGACCCCGCCGTGTTGTGAGGTGAGCAGCAACGCCTCCTCGGCATCCTGCGCCGAGAGCACGATCATGGACTCGGCCTCCAGCACGCGTCGCACCAGCCGCAACACGGAGGCTTCGTCCTCCACCACGAGCACCACTGCAGGCCCGGTGCGCAGGCTGGCGGGACGCTCCGCGACGACCAGCGACGACGGCAGGTCCGCGGCCGAATCGGTGTAGCGGGGCAGGACGATCTCGACGCGCGTGCCCGACCCGGGCGCGCTCTCCAGCGTCACGGCGCCGCCGGTCTGCCGGACGATGCCGTACACCGTCGGCAGGCCGAGGCCCTGCGCCAGGGGCTTGGTCGTGAAGAACGGATCGAAGGCGGCGGCCTGCGTCGCCGCGTCCATGCCGGTGCCCGTGTCCCACACCGTCACGAACACCACCAGCCCGCTGCGCATGTCCAGCGCGCGCGCCCGCTCGTCGTCGAGCTGGCCGCGGCGGACGTCGACGCCGAGCGTGCCGCCATCGGGCATGGCATCGCGGGCGTTGGCCGCGAGGCCGAAGATGGCCTGCTCGATCTGGCCGGGATCGGCGAAGACCTCGGCCGGCTCCTCGGGGACGGTGATCGCGACCTTGACCTGCTCGCCCATCAGCCGCGACAGCATCTTGGGCATCTCGCCGAGCATCATCCCGACGTCGACCACCTCGGGCTGCATGATCTGCCGGCGGCTGAAGGCGAGGAGCTGACGGGTGAGCGACGATGCACGAATGGCGGCGTTGCGAATCTCGTGCAGGTCGAAACGGCGGACGTCGCCGTTGTCGAACTGCGTATCGAGCAGGTCGCAGTAGCCCACCACGGCCGTCAGCAGATTGTTGAAGTCGTGCGCGATGCCGCCGGCGAGCCGACCGACGGTATTGAGCCGCTGCGCCTGCCGGACCGACTCCTCGAGCTTGCGCTGGTGCGTGGCGTCCCGGAAGCGCCACAAGTGGGCGATGATCCGGCCTCCCACCTCGATCGGCGAGTGATCCCATTCGAGCGTGCGCCCGTCGGTCGTGGCGAGCGTCTCGTGCGAGCTGGCCACGAGGCTGGTCCGCCGGGCGGCGACGCGCGCCGAGAGTCCCACGGCGTCCTCGAAGGCCGCGAGCGCCGGCGACCACGCGCTGGCCCCCGGTCCTTCCTGCAGCGGCCGGAGCAGTCGGGTCGCATCGAACAGGGCCAGCCACGCGGCGTTGACCACTGCGACGCCGCCGTCGGCCGACTCGAGGCAGGCGGCTTCCTGCAGGTGCTCGATGACGGGGACGAACGGCGCGAGGGAGGAGGAGGGGGATCCGGTCCACATGATGGCGTTCAGCTCGTGCACGCCCACTGCCGCGACAGACGATCGACGCGCGTGAGCAGGGTTTCGTGCAGCAGGACGTTGATCACGACCAGGACGGCCACGCCCAGGAACGTGCGCCCGGTCGTCGCATAGAGGTACGGCCGCCAGAACGGAATGGTGGAGATGATCACCATCGTCGGCACCATCAGCAGCAGGAGCGCCATCGAGCGCGTGCCCTGGCGGGTCGGCTGCGAGAACGGCAGCGACGGGTTCACCAGCAGGTCGGCCGTCAGCAGCGCGTGCGAGATCAGGCCGATCACGAGGCCGTGCATGAGGAGTTCGAGCGGCGGACGCGGGTACATCCAGCCGAGCAGCAGCATGACGAGCACGAGATACGGTACGAGGAATCGCGACACGACGGTGTTCTTCAGGGCGACGACGATCTCGTCGAAGGGCATCGGCGCCGCGTGAAAGACCCAGGACGCTCGCCAGGCCTCGCTGTACACGAGGAACTGCCGGAGCATCACCGGGAAGAAGAGCACCGCGTAGTAGACCAGCAGCGGCTCGCGCTTCAGGACCTCCGGGCCGTCGGCGTCGCTGAAGCCTGCAAGCAGGTAGATCACCGTCAGCGGCAGGATGCCGAGGACGCCGAGCCGGAACTTCTGGTCGGTGCGGAACTGGGCGCCCGCCAGCAGACCGACGGCGTGATGCGCCGGCCCGAAGATCAGATACGGCACGGGACGCTGGCTGGCGACACCGCCGGGCCGATCGACGAACATCGTGGACAGGCGCTCGGCATAGGCCAGCGACAGCCGGCTCCGCACCAGCAGGCCGGCGATCACCAGCAGCACCAGGGGCGCGGCAGCCGCGAGGCCGTCGACGCCCGAGGCACGACCTTCCGCCAGTTCGATCCACGCCGCGAACCACGCGGCCGGGTTGACGTAGATCAGGGCCGTCTTCTCGAGACGCACCGCGTCCAGCGCCTGGGTGGTGCGCGACAGCAGGAAGAAGCCGCCGATGAAGACGAACGAGAGCAGGAACTGCACGTAGCCGAGTGCGCGATGGAGCCGCGCCGCGGGAATGATCTGCACGAGGGCGAGGAAGAGCAGGATCACGAGCAGCGGCACGAGCACGGCACACATCGCGGCCGCGGCGATGCTGACGACCGCGCCGGCCACCGACCCGCCGCCATCCCTGAACAGGTAGGCCAGCGCCGGCAGGGCGGCAAAAGGCGCCGTCAACATCAGCGAGAACCCGATCACGGACGTCAGGCGGGCCACGAAGAAGGTCCGGCTGTCGATCGGCCGCGGGGCCAGTTGCACATGGTCGTCCGGCGACAGCACCACGCCGGTGAAGTCCACGAGCAGCGCCAGACCGAGCGTGGCCAGCAGCAGCGTGTAGTAGATCGTGCTGGTGGCGAAGACGTTGGGCAGCACCGTGATGAGGGCCGCGCAGAACGCGCCGTAGAGCAGCTGCGACACCAGCGCACCACCGAGGCTGCCCGCCGCAGCCCGGGCGAGCCCGATGCCCGTGCCCTTCATCTGTCGCACGTCGGTGATGAACGAGACCCACACGAGGGCCCGCCACTGCACCGGATCCACCCCGAGCAGCCGCGCCAGCACGGCCGTCACGCCCGCCACTCCAGCGACGACAACACCCCGGCCGTGGCGTCCTCGACGCTGCGGGCGCCGGTGAGCACGGCGAACGCCTGCTCCAGCGACGGCCTGCCGGTCTGGTGCGCGATGGCCTCGGGCGTGCCTTCGGCGATGGCGCGCCCCTTGTCGACGATGACGATGCGCGGGCAGAGCCGCTCGACGATGTCGAGCAGGTGCGAGCAGAAGAGGATGGTTCGCCCCTGCATCGCCAGACCGCGCAGCAGTTCCTTGAACACCAGCATGGCGTTGGCGTCGAGGCCGTTCAGGGGCTCGTCGAAGACGATGACGTCGGGCGCGTGCAGCAGGGCGGCGGCGATGAGCACCTTCTGCCGCATGCCCTTCGAAAACGTCACCATGCGCGCACCGCGCACGGGGTCGAGTTCGAACATCCGCAGCAGTTCCTCGATGCGCGGCTGGACGACCTCGGGCTCGAGCCGGTACAGCAGGGAGATGAAGCGGAAGTACTCGTCCGGCGTGAGCGCATCGTAGAGCGCCCCGGTTTCCGGTACGTAGCCGACGCGGCGCTTGACCTCGAGAGGGCTGGTCGCGATGTCGAACCCGGCCACCTCCACCTGCCCGCGTTGCAGCGGCAGGAGCCCCGTCAGGATCTTCACGGTCGTCGACTTGCCGGCCCCGTTGGGGCCAAGCAGCCCGAGCACCTCGCCCGCGCCCGCGACGAACGAGAGTCCCTGCACCGCCGGGGTCTCGCCGTAGGCGTGATGGAGGTCGGTGACGCGGATCACACTGCAGAGTGTATCGGGAACCGGGAAC
>LNFM01006993.1_pt1 | contig 68377 bp, 71 predicted proteins | sample 596031 | NCBI WGS metagenome assembly LNFM01 (sample SAMN04254537, study PRJNA301005) | activated carbon metagenome | isolation source: dual media filters at the Ann Arbor, Michigan drinking water treatment plant | place: USA: Ann Arbor
GGCGGGGCCGGCGGGACCCGCCGACCCCGCGGGACCCGCCGGCCCTGCGGCACCCGCCGGACCCTGCGCACCTGCCGGACCCTGCGCACCTGCCGGACCCGCCGGACCCGCCGGCCCCGCCGGACCGGTGGCGCCGGTCGCGCCCTTCGGGCCTGTGGCGCCGGTTGCGCCGGTCGCGCCCTTCGGTCCCATCGGACCCCTCAGCCCCATCGGGCCGACGGGGCCCCGGGGGCCGGTCTCGCCCTGCGGGCCGCGCTGGTTCCACGTGACGGTCCGCTCCGAGTTCCTGCAGTCCTGGCCGGGCTGCACGATCCGCGTCGTCTGGCCCTTCTGGGCCACACACGCGGTGATCGTCCCTCCGCCGTTCCCGGTGCTGGTCGCGACGGCGCCGACGGCGCCCACGGCGATCACCGCACCCGCCAGCATCAACACGTTGCGCATGCGCTCTCCTCGAGGGTTCGGTTCAGGTGACGCCCCTGGCGGCGAGCCGCCCGACGCCCACCCCCGTGAGGCGTCCGGCCGGCTCGCCGGGGACGCTGGTGGCCGCCAACGCGCCCCGCGAGGTATCCGAGGGATGAAACGGCCCATCCCCGGCGCAGATCTGGACGTTCGGAGGGGACCGTGCCCCGGCCGTCCTCTCCGAACGACCGGTCCCGGATCCGCGATCCCGCCGTGGCGGCGGTCCCCGGCCATGGCGTTTACTTCCCGGCGTGGAGCCGACCCCGGAGAGGCTGTCCCCACCCGAGCGCTCCGCCCTCGCGGCGGCGGAGACCGAGGGGATCCCGTTCCTCGTCCATCGCGACGAGCATGGCGACCTGCGCATCGTCCCCCTCACCTCCGGCGACCGCGTCACCGTGGGCCGCGCCGCCGCGAACGACGTCGTGCTGGCGGGCGACGCCGAGGTGTCGCGGGCGCACGCCGTGCTGGAGCCCTCGGGTGGCGGCTGGAACGTGGTGGACGACGGCATGTCCCGGAACGGCACGTTCGTGAACGGCGAGCGGGTCGTGCGCCACCGGCGGCTGGAGGACCGTGACGTGCTCCGCATCGGGGGCACGACGCTGCGGTTCCGCTTCCCGGCGATGGTCGCGGACGACACCACGGCCATCGCGGCCAAGCTGCCCGATGCTCGCATCAGCCCCGCCGAGCGCCGGGTCCTTGTGTCCCTGTGCCGCCCCATGCTGCGAACGGGCGGCACCGGCCTCCCCGCCGGCAACAGCGAGATCGCCTCCGAGCTGTTCGTGTCGGTGCCCGCGGTGAAGAGCCACATCCGCTCGCTGTTCACCAAGACCGGTGTGGACGTGCTGCCGCAGAACCACAAGCGCATGGAGCTCGCGCGCCGGGCCATCGAGAGCGGCCTCGTCTCGGCGAGGGACCTGTGACCCCAGGGCCCGGCACGCGCTTCGGCCCGTACGTCCTGGGAAGGGTGCTGGGCCGTGGCGGGATGGCCGTCGTCCACGAGGCCACCCACGCGTCCACCGGCCGCGTGGTGGCCCTCAAGCTCATCCGGCCCGAGCACGCCGGTCCGGACTTCGCCGACCGCCTGCGCCGTGAGGGCCGCGCCCAGGCCGCACTGGACCACCCCAACGTCGTGACGATCTACGAGGCCGGCACCTCCGAGCACGGCCCATGGCTGGCCATGCGCCTGGTGGAGGGCACGACCCTGTCGGACCTCATCGACGCCGGCACCCTCGACGCCGCATCGGCGCTGGACATCCTGGACCAGGTCGCAGCGGCCCTCGACGCCGCACACGCGGCCGGGCTGGTGCACCGGGACGTCAAGCCGCGGAACGTGCTGGTGTCCGAGGACGGCACCGCCTACCTGGCCGACTTCGGCCTCAGCCGTCCGAGTGCCGGCGACGGGGCGACCGTGACCGGCCACTTCATGGGCACGCTCGCGTACGCGGCTCCCGAGGTGCTGCGCGGCGAAGAGCCCGGTCCGGCGGCCGACCGCTACGCGCTCGCCGCCGTGCTGTTCGAGTGCCTCACCGGCAGCACCGTCTTCCCGCGCCCGTCGCACGCCGCGGTGGTGTTCGCCCACACCAACGAGCCCGCCCCGCGGGTCAGCGGCCGGCGTGCCGGTGTGCCGCCCGCGCTGGATGCCGTCGTCATCGACGGACTTGCGAAGGACCCCGCCGCGCGGCCCGCGACGGCTCACGCGCTGGTGACCCGCGCCCGGTCGGCATTGCGCGGCGCGCGGCTGGGACCGCCGCCGCCGCGGTCACCGGTGCCCCCGCAGGACGACGCCACCACCGGCGCGACCCTGCCGATGCCCTCCGCCCCGGCACCCGCCCCGGCCGGGCGCGTCCGGCGGGCCGCCGCGATGGCGGGCGTGGCCGTGCTCGCGGCGGGGGCCGGCGCGGCCGCGGTCGCCCTGCTGCCGGACGACGGCGCACCAGCCGCGACCGCGGAGCTGCCGGCGCCGCCGGCCGGCACACAACTGCTGGGCAGCGATCTGGCCCTCACGGGCCGGTCGGTCGACTGCCTCGGCGGCACCGTGAAGGAGTCCTCCCCGGCCTGCACCGTCTTCCAGGACCGGGACGCGCGCCGCACGCTGGTGGTGCCGCGCGATGGCGTGGTGCGGCGGTGGGCGGTGCGCTCGGCCTCCGGGGAGTTCGCCCTGGCCGTCCTGCGGCGTCGCGACGACGGCTACTTCCAGATCGCGCGGTCCCGCAACGAGTTCGTGGGCAGCCTGGGGCCGCACGCCTTCGCGACCGACCTGGCGGTGGAGCAGGGCGACCGCCTCGCCTTGGTGGTGGTGCGCGGGTCCGGTGTGGGGGTCGCCGACGTCGCCGGCGTGACGACCGGGCGATGGGTCCCGCCCCTGCGCGGCACGATCGCGCCGCAGGAGGCCGGCCCCGCCGGCGAGCTGCTGCTGCGCGTCGACTACGTCCCGGGCGCGCGGCAGATCGTGCCCGCCGCCCTCAGCGGCGCGGAGGCGGAACGGGCGCCCGGCGGCGAGGTGATCGCCCGCCGCGTCGTGCGGGTCCTCCCCGGCGAGCCGCCGATCGAGTTCCGGCTGGCGGTCGTGAACGGGCGGGGCGTTCTGGACCTGCTGCGCGACGGCCGGCGCTTCGCCCGCAGTGACGTCCCGGGACTCGCCGGGCCTCCGGGTGACATCGTCCACCTGGCCGCCACGGCCGTCCCGGACAGCGGCGGCCAGGTCGGTATCGACGTGTGGTTCACCCCGGAGGGCAGCGACCGGCTCATCCGCCACTACTACGGCTACTCACCGGTTGAGGGTCTCGTCTTCGTCAACTGAACCGGTCGCCGGGTTCCGTGTGGTCCGGCGGCTCGGCGATTCGGTGTGGGAGGCGGTGCAGCCGGAGCTCGACCGGCGTGTGGCGTTGCGGCGCCTGCCGGAGGGCACGGCGCTGCGGACCGTCGCGTGGCCGGACCGGGCCGGGGTGGTGAACCTCTACGCCGTCGTCGAGGACGCATCCGGGACGTACGTGGTCACCCGGTTCGTTCCCGGGGCCCGGACCCTCGCGGAGCTGGGCGGCGTGCGCTCCGGTCGGCGGCACCGCTGGCTCGACCAGGTGGCGGCGACCCTGGAGGGGACCGTCCACGGCGACCTCACCGACGCGGACATCCTCATCGACGCCTCCGGACGTGCCCTGGTGACCGGCTTCGGCCGGGCCGCGCCGGACGCGACGCCGGCCGACGACGCTGCGGCGATCGCCCGCCTGCGCCCCGTGTCGCGTCCGCGCAACCGGTTCGTCGTGATCGGTGGTGCTGCGGCCGTGGCCGTGGGCGCCGCGGTGCTGATCCTCGCCACGCGCGGATCGGAGGCCCCGCCCCCGGTGCCCAGCGGCGCGATCGGCGTCGGCAGCCCGCTCCGGGACGGCCCCGTGGCGTCGGTGGACTGCGAGGACCGGCCGCCCGGCGGGGACTCGGTGGCGTGCAGCATCCTGCAGGGCGACCTGGCGGGCCGGACGCTGGTGGTGCCCTCCGCGGGGATCGTGCGCGCCTGGTCGGTGCGGGGCGCGCGAGGCCAGCTTCAGCTGCAGGTGCTCGTCCCCGACGGGCCCGGGTTCCGCCAGGCCGGCGCCGGCCCGGTCGTGACGATCCCCGACACCGGCGTTCAGGTGGTGGCCACCGACCTGTCGGTCCCCGCGGGCGCCCGCTTCGCGCTGGGGCTGGCGCCCGGCAGCGCCGTGGGCCTGCGCAACGACGTGGCGGGGGCGCGGACCCTCCGCTTCTACGGCGCGCTGCGCGGAGATCCTCGCGTGCCCGACGACACGCGCGGCGCCGGCCAGGAGCTGCTGCTCCGGGTCGACGTCGCGCCCCGAGGATAGGGGGGTTCATCCCCCGGGCACCTGGCGCGGCCGCTTCCCGTCGGGGACGCTTCGCGGGTGAACCCTGACCCCTCCCCGGGGCCGCCGTGGCCGCACCCAACCGACCGGACCCGTCCTCCGGCGCCCAGGCGACGTGCTGCTGAGGCCTCAGACGAAATACCCTCACCCGGTGACCCGCTACGCCAAGGAGCCGGAATGACCCGTGGCCTGCGCCCCTGGCACCTGGTCGCCGGCCTCGCCGTCGTCCTTGCGGCCGCACTGCCCGGCGCGTCCCAGCCGCCCGCGCCCACCTGGGCGCCCGGGTGCACGCTGTTCCCGGCCGGCAACGTGTGGAACCAGCCGGTGCGCGACCTCCCGGTGCGCGCCGACTCCGACCGGCTCATCGCGGCGATCGGCCTGGACACCGGGCTGCACCCGGACTTCTCGGACGCCGGCCGCTACGGCATCCCGTACAACGTGGTCACCACGCGCACGAAGCGCGTGCGCGTGCGGTTCGACTACGCGTCCGAGTCGGACCGGGTGGGCTATCCCATTCCCGCCCGGCCCCGCATCGAACGGGGCTCCGACCGGCACATCCTCATGGTGGACCGCGACCGGTGCCGTCTCTACGAGCTGTTCGACGCGCGCAAGCGGGCCGGCCGCTGGGTCGCGGGCAGCGGGGCCACCTGGGACCTGCGCTCCAACCGCCTGCGGCCCGGCGGGTGGACCTCGGCCGACGCCGCGGGCCTGCCGATCCTGCCCGGCCTGGCCCGGTACGACGAGGTCGCCCGCGGGGCGATCCTCCATGCGCTGCGGTTCACGGCGCCGCGCACCCGCAACACCTACGTGTACCCCGCCCGCCACCAGGCGGGCAGCGCGGATCCGTCGCTGCCGCCCATGGGGATCCGCGTGCGGCTGAAGGCCTCGGTGCCCCTCGGCGGGTTCGGGCCGCAGGCCCGGATCGTGCTCACCGCGCTGCGCGACTACGGGATGATCCTCGCCGACAACGGTTCGCCCTGGTACATCACCGGGGCGCCGAGCCCCGGATGGGACGACGACGACCTGGCCGGGCTGCGGCGCATCACCGGATCCGACCTGGAGGTGGTCGACACCTCGCGGGTGCGCAGCAGGCCCTGAGCGCGCCCTCCCGGCGACCCGCATGGCGGCGACGGCCGGGACATGCGCAAGGATCAGGTCATGGAGGACCTCATCGCACTGCTCGAGCGCTGGTGCGCGATCCCCTCGGGCTCCAATGATCCCGACGGCCTCGCGGAGATGCACGCCGCGGTCGCCGCCCACCTGGCCCCGCTGGGCTGCCTCATCGAGGACGTCCCGCTGGCCGGCGGGAGCCCCGCGCTGCTGGCGACCATGCGGCCGGAGGCGCCCCTGCAGGTGCTCCTGAGCGGCCACCTGGACACGGTGTACGGGCGCGAGCACCTGGGTGCCCGCCGGGAGGGCGGACGGCTCATCGGGCCGGGCACGGCGGACATGAAGGGCGGCCTGGCGGTGATGATCGCCGCCCTGGAGCGGTTCGAGCAGGCTCCCGAGGCGGCGTCGCTGGGCTGGCGGGTGGTGGTGACCCCCGACGAGGAGATCGGGTCGCCGCACAGCGGCGCCCTGCTGCGCGACCTGGCCCGGCGCAGCACCGTGGGGTTCGTGATGGAGCCGGCCACGGAGGGCGGCGGCCTGGTGCGCAGCCGCATGGGAGTGGGCGTCTTCCGGCTGGTGGTGCACGGCCGCGCCGCCCACGCGGGCCGGAACCCGGAGGACGGCCGCAACGCCGTGGTGGCCCTGTCGGAGCTGGTGATGCACGTGGCCGCGCTGCACGACCCGGCGCGGGGCGTCCTGGTGAACCCGGCCCGGCTGGGCGGCGGCGGCGCCACCAACGTGGTGCCCGAGTTCGCGGTGGCGGAGGTGGACGTGCGCGTGGCCCGGCCCGCGCAGGCGCTGGAGCTGCCGAAGCGCCTGGAGGCCGCCGCGGCGGAGGTGGCCTCCCACCACGACCTCGACGTGACCGTGGAGGGCAGCTTCCATCGTCCGCCGATGCCCTCCACTCCGGGGTCCGAGGCGCTCCTGAAGGGCGCGCGGGAGTGCGGGGCGCTGCTGGGCCTGCGCCTGGAGGGCGTGGACGTGGGTGGCGGATCCGACGCCGCGCTGCTGGCCGACGAGGGCCTGCCGGTGCTGGACGGCCTGGGCGTCCGCGGCGGCGGGATGCACAGCCCCGATGAGCACCTGGAGATCGCCAGCCTCACCGAGCGCACCCTGCTGCTGGCCTGCCTGCTCACCCGCCTGGCCCGCGCCGAGATCTGGCTGCCGGAATGGGGCGGGCGCTGAGCGAGCTCCACTACATGCGGCCCGTCGAGCGCGGCGACCTGCCCGGGCTGCTGGGCCTCGCGGACGTCCTGGGCGGGGCCGTCACAACCCTCCCGCCCGACCGGGAGTCGCTGGCCGCGCGCATCGACGACTCGGTGGCGGCGTTCGGGCGCCGCATCCGCAGCCCGGGCTCGGAGTGGTACCTGTTCGTGCTGTGCGACCCCGCCGGGACGGTGCGCGGGACCTCGGGGATCATCGGCCGCGTCGGGGGCTTCGACCCGTACTACGCGTACGAGATCCGCACCGAGGTGCACGAGCACCCGCCCCTGGGGATCCGGAAGGAGGTGGAGGTCCTCCATCTGCGCCGCGAGCACAAGGGGCCGTCGGAGCTGGCCAGCCTGGCGCTGGACCCCGCGCTGCGCGCCAAGGGCCTGGGACGGCTGCTCTCCCTGTCGCGCCTGCTGTTCATGGCGGCCCAGCGGGAGCGGTTCGCCGACGTGGTCATCGCCGAGCTGCGCGGGTACCAGGACCCCGATGGCCGCTCGCCGTTCTGGGAGTCGGTGGGCCGGCACTTCTTCGACCGCAGCTTCGCGGAGGCCGATTTCCTGTCCGGGCTCGGCAACAAGGACTTCATCGAGGACCTCATGCCGCGGCACCCCATCTACCTCTCGCTGCTGCCACCGGAGGTGCGCGAGTCGGTCGGGCGACCGCACCCGCAGACCGAGCCGGCCATGCACATGCTGGAGCGCGAGGGCCTCACGCGCTCCGGCGAGGTGGACATCTTCGACGCCGGCCCCATCGTGGCCGGCCGGGTCGACGAGCTGGCGACCGTGCGCGGCCACCTGCGCCTGCGCGTGCGGCGCGTGGCGGACCGCCAGCCCGACGGCCCCATCTGCCTTGTCGGCAACGGGCGCGTGGACTTCCGCGCGGCGCTGGCGGCGGTGGGCGATGAGGGCGAGGATGCGGTGGCGCTGTCCCGCGCCGCCGCCGCGGCGCTGGGCGTGGGCCTGGGAGATGTCGTGCAGGTGGTGCGCCGGTGACCGAGCTGATCAGCATCGACCCCTCCACGGGAGCGGAGGCCGGGCGCGTCGCGGTCACCGACGCGGCGTCCGCGGGGCGCCTCATGGAGGCCGCCCGCGCGGCGTTCCGGGAGTGGTCGCGCCGGCCGCAGGATGCGCGCGAGGCGGTGCTGCGCCGGTATGCCGAGGTGCTCACCGAGCGGCGCGACCAGCTGGCCGGGCTCATCAGCCGGGAGGTCGGCAAGCCGCCGTGGGAGGCCCGGGCCGAGGTGGACCTGATGGCCAACAAGGTGGCCATCAGCATCGAGGCGCATGCCGCCCGCACCTCGGAGTTCGCCACGGGCCCCGCGGTGACGCGGTTCCGGCCGCACGGGGTGATGGTGGTGCTGGGGCCCTTCAACTACCCGGGCCACCTGCCGAACGGCCACATCGTCCCCGCGCTGCTGGCAGGCAACACCGTGGTGTTCAAGCCCAGCGAGCAGGCGCCCCTGGTGGCCGAGGCCACGGCCGAGTGCTGGCGCGAGGCGGGCCTGCCCGACGGCGTGCTGGGGATCGCCCAGGGCGGGCGGGCCACCGCCGAGGCGCTGCTGGACCACCCGGAGCTGGACGGCGTGCTGCTCACCGGCAGCGCCGCCACCGGCCGGGCGGTGCACGCCCGGTTCGGCGGGCGCCCCGAGGTGATGCTGGCCCTGGAGATGGGCGGCAACAACCCGCTGCTGGTGCACGGCGTGTCCGACCTGGACGCCGCGGCGTACACGATCGTCCAGAGCGCCTACCTCACGGCCGGGCAGCGCTGCACCTGCGCACGGCGCCTGGTGCTGGTGGACGGCCCCGAGGCCGATGCGCTCGTGGACCGGCTGGCGGCCATGGTGCGGCGCATCCCCGTGGGGCCGCCCACCGCCGACCCGGCGCCGTTCATGGGTCCCGTGGTGTCGGCCGAGGCGGCCGACCACGTGCTGGCCGCCCAGGACGCGCTGCTGGCCGCCGGCGCCACCGCGATCGTGCCCGCCCGGCGCCTGGCGCCGCGCACCGGCCTGCTCACCCCCGGGCTGCTGGACGTGACGGCCGTCGCGGACCGGCCCGACGAGGAGGTCTTCGGCCCGCTGCTGCAGGTCGTCCGGTGCCCCGACATGGACGCCGCCCTCGCCGAGTGCGACGACACGGCCTTCGGCCTGGCCGCCGGCCTCATCAGCGACGACCCGGCCCTGTACGAGCGGTTCCGCGACGCGGTGCACGCGGGGATCGTGAACTGGAACCAGCAGCTCACCGGGGCGTCCAGCCGTGCGCCGTTCGGCGGGATCGGCGCCAGCGGCAACCACCGGCCCAGCGCGTACTTCGCCGCCGACTACTGCGCGTACCCGGTCGCCTCGATCGAGCTCGCCCGGCCCGAGATCCCCGCGGCTCCGTTCCCCGGGCTGCTGGAGGAGCGATGACGGCCGTCGAGGTGAACTTCGACGGCCTGGTGGGCCCCACCCACAACTACGCGGGCCTGGGACCGGGCAACCTGGCGTCCCAGCGCAACCGCGCGCGGGAGAGCGACCCGCGCGGCGCGGCGCTGGAGGGGCTCGCCAAGATGCGGCGCATGGTGCGCCTGGGCGTGCCGCAGGGCGTGCTGCCGCCCCACGAGCGCCCCGACACCGAGGCGCTCCGCCGGCTGGGATTCGAGGGCGACGACGCGCGGGTGCTCGCCGCGGCGGCGCGGCACGCCCCGGACGCCCTGGCGGCGTGCGCCTCGGCGTCGGCCATGTGGGCCGCCAACGCGGCCACCGTGCGGCCCGGCGCGGACGGCGCCGACGGGCTGGTGCACCTGGTCCCCGCGAACCTGGTGTCGGCGCTGCACCGGTCGCTGGAGGCGCCCACCACCACGCGCATCCTGCGCCGCCTGTTCCCCGACGCCCGCGTGCACGACCCGCTGCCGGCCAGCACCGGCATGGGGGACGAGGGCGCCGCCAACCACACGCGCCTGTGCGCGACCCACGACGGCCCGGCCATCCACGTGTTCGTGCACGGCATCGACGGCGACGACCAGGTCACCCGGTTCCGCCCGCGCCAGACCCTGGCCGCCTCGCGCGCGGTCGCGCGCCTGATGCAACTGCCCGCCGAGGCGGTGGTGCACGTGCGGCAGTCCCCGGGGGCGATCGACGCGGGGGCCTTCCACAACGACGTGGTGTGCGTCGGCGACCGCGACGTGCTGCTGCTGCACGAGCGGGCGTTCGCGGGCGGCGCGGCCGACGTCGACCGCATCGCCGCCGCCGTCGAGGCGCGCTGCGGGGTGCCGCTGCGCGCGGTGGTCGTCCCCGCGTCGCAGGTGCCGCTGGAGGACGCGGTGCGCTCGTACCTGTTCAACTCCCAGCTCGTGGCCGCCGGTGACGGGCGCACCGTGCTGGTGGCGCCGGCCGAGGTGCGCGAGACCCCCTCGGTGGCCGCCTGGCTCGCCGCCGCGGCCACCGACCCGCACGTTCCCATCGACGACGTGGAGGTCGTCGACGTGCGCCAGAGCATGCGCAACGGCGGCGGCCCGGCCTGCCTGCGGCTGCGGGTGGTGCTCACGCGCGCCGAGCGCGACCGGCTCGCATCGGGCGCGCTGGTGGACGAGGCGCGCATCGACGCGCTCGAGGCGTGGGTGCGCACCCACTATCGTGACCGGCTGGCGCCGGCGGACCTGGCGGACCCCGCCCTGCTGGAGGAGTGCCGCGCCGCCCTGGACGCGCTCACCGCGATGCTGGGGCTGGGCGCGGTCTATCCGTTCCAGCGCTGAGACTCGACACACGCCCGTGACCGGACATACGGTCGCGGAAAACCCGGCTCGGGAGAGGGGTGGGGATGGACGCACGCGGCGCGGTTGAGCGGTACTTCGAGGCCTGGAACGCGCGGGATCCCCAGGCGGTCGTCGCATCGATGGCCCCCGGAGGGACCTACGAGGACCCCACCACGGGCGGGCCCGTCTCGGGCCCCGCGCTGGCCGGGTACGTCGGCGGCCTGCTGAGCGCCTTCCCCGACCTGGCGTTCCAGCCCGGTGACGTGCTGGAGGACGGCGACCGCGTCGCGGCCACCTGGACCATGACGGGCACCAACACCGGCCCCATGCGGGGCATGCCGCCCACCCGGCGGGCGGTGCGGCTGGACGGCATGGACATCATCACCGCGGGCGCCGACGGGGTGCGCACCGTGGTGGGCTTCTTCGACCCGGGCGGCATCCCGCGCCAGCTGGGCATGCAGATCGCCGTCCAGCCGCCGGACATGGGGCCGGTGAGCTTCGGCACGGCCGTCCACGTCACCCCGCAGCGGCCGGGGCAGCCCGGCGCCATCTCGGTGACCAGCCTCCACATCCGTGACGCGGCCGAGGCCGCCGAGGTGCAGGAGCGCTCCCGGGCCGTGAGCCGGGAGATGATGGGGATGCGCGGCTTCATGGGGCTGCTGGGCGTGACCGTGGGGAACCGGATGATCACCATCAGCGCCTGGGAGGACCCCGACGACCCGCGGCAACTGATGCAGGGCGGGGCGCACGCCGAGGCGGCCGACCGGTTCTGGGGCCCGGACTTCACGCGCGGCGGGGCCACCGGCGTGTGGTCGGCGGAGCGCATGAACGCGTCCTGGGTCCGGTGTCCCGCATGCGGCACCATGGCGGTGCGCACGGAGGCCGGGACGTGCCGCTGCGGGGGCGATCTGCCGCCCGCGCTGCCCTTCCTCTAGACACTCGTCCCGAAGGCTTCCGCACGCCTCAAGGCGGCCATCCGGCCGCCGATGACGCGTGCATGCCGAGCCCGGTCTCCATCGTCATCCCGCTGTATCAGCGGGCCGACCTCACCGCGGCGTGCCTGGCGTCCCTCCAACGCACGGGGACCCTGGAGCGCGCCGAGCTGGTGATGGTCGACAACGCGTCCACCGACGGCACCCCGGCGCTGTGCGCGGAGTGGGCCGGCCGGGCGACCGTCATCACCAACCCCGTGAACATGGGGTTCGCCGCCGCGTGCAACCAGGGCGTGCAGGCCGCCACCGGCGAGGTGGTGGTGCTGCTGAACCTCGACACCGAGGTGCACGACGGCTGGCTCGACCCGCTGCTGGAGGCCGTCGCGGACCCGCGGGTGGGCGTCGCCGGCAGCCGGCTGCTGTACCCCGGCGGACGCATCCAGCACGCCGGCATGGCCGTGATGCCCGGCTGCATCACGGTGCACATCCACAGGTACGTGCCCGGGGACCACCCCGTGGTGACGCGCACGCGCGACCTGTCGATCGTGACCGGCGCCTGCATGGCGATGCGCCGCGAGCTGTTCCTGGAGGTCGGCGGCTTCGACGAGGGCTACCGCAACGGCTTCGAGGACACCGACCTGTGCCTGCGGCTCTGCGACCGCGGCCTGGTGGCCCGGTACTGCGGCGACAGCGTGGTGACCCACCATGAGAGCATGAGCCCCGGCCGGCTGGACCACGACCACGTCAACGGCGCCCGGTTCCGCGCGCGCTGGGGGCACTGGGAGCCGGACCTCGCGCGCCTGCTCGCCGAGGACGGCATCGACGCGGCTCCGCCGGACCTGCTGTGGCGCGGCCCGGTGTGCGACGCCTCGCCGGCCGCCGCCGCCGCGCGTGAGGCGATCACACGGATGGCCACGGCCGGTCACCGGCCCGCGGTGCTGGAGGTGCCGTCGGGCGACGCCATCCCCGGCGCCGGCATGGACCTGGAGGTCGTGGCGGCGATCAACCGCTTGTACCTCTCGCGCGGCCCGGCCCGCGTGTTCCACCACGTCGCCCCGGGGTCGTGGCCGGTGCGGACCTGGTGCTGGTGGCCGGTCCCGGCGGCGGCGGCCTGCCGCCCCTGCCCGCCGCGAGCGCCCTGGTGGGCCTCGATGCCGCGGCGACCGCCGCCCTGGAGGCCATGCTGCCCGCCCTGCCGTCGGGCACCGGTGATCCCGGGACCGTCGCCGACACCCTGCTGGGCCCGGTTCCCGACCGGCCCGAGGGCGTGGGGTACTGGGGCCCGGCGCTGGGACCCGGATCCACCGCCGACGCGATCCGCGGGCTGCTGCGCGGCCTCACCGCCGGCGGCCGGCCGGTGCGGCTCGTGCCCACCGACCAGCACGTCCCGGGCGCCGGGCTCGCACCGCTGCCCGCGATGGGACCGCAGGACTTCCTGCCGGGGGTGTGGGTGGCCTCCGGCCCTCCGGTGACCCCCGGCGGCGAGGGCGACTGGAACCTGCTGGTGGGCGCCGCCGGCGGCCTGCTGGCCGGCTGGTGCTGGGCCGACGCGATCGGCATCCCCGAGGGGTGGCACGAGGCGCTGCGCCGCGCCGACGAGGTGTGGGTGACCCACCGGGCCGCGCTGGCCGCGCTGGACGCCGCCGGGATCCCCGCGGAGCGCCGCGCCGTGATCCCGCCCGTGGTGGACACCTCCGCGTTCCGGCCGCGCGAGGCCCGTGACCCCGAGGCCCCCGTGGAGTTCCTGGTGGTCACCTCGTGGGACTGGCTGGGCGGATGGGACCTCGCGCTGCGCGCCTACGTGGAGGAGTTCGCCGCGGACGAGCCGGTGCGCCTGCGGCTGGTCGTGCGCGACGTGCCCGCATCGGGCGTGGGCCCCGAGGCCGAGGCGGTGCGCCTGCTGGCGCGCCTGGGCCTGGACCCGGCCGCCGTGCCGGACATCGACCTCGTGGTGCGCCCCCCGGACGACGCCTCCCTGGCCCGGGCGTTCCGGGCCGCGGAGGCCGTGGTGCACGTGCCGCGCGGCGACGGGCTCGGCCTGCCGGTGCTGCGCGCCATGGCGTGCGGCGTGCCGGTGATCGCCGTGGAGGGATGCGCCCACGCCGAGCTGCTGACCGGCGCGGGCGGGATCGCCGTGCCGGCCGCGCGGGAGGCGGCCATCGGCATGCCCGGGATCGACCCGGCGCTCACCGGGTTGGTGGCGCTGGAGGCCGACATCACCGCCCTGCGCGCCGCCATGCGCGCCGTTCGTTCCGACCCGCTCGCGCACCTGGACGATGCCGCCGCCGGTGTGCAGGCGCTGCGCGCCTTCGCGGGCCCATCCGCCGTGGCATCCGCGATCGCGGCCCGCATCGACGGCATGCTCGCCCCCGCGGCGGTGGAGGTGACGGCATGAGCATCGTGTGGCGATCGCCGCTGCTGGACGCATCCGACCACGCGGTGGGCATGCGCGCCATGGCGCGCGCCGTCGACGCCGCCGGGGCCGAGCCGTGCCTGCAGCAGACCCCGTGGGGGATGCCCGCCGTGGTGTCCGAGGCGGAGCTGGCCTGGCTCGCGCGCCGCGACACCGGCTGCGCGCACCCCGACGCCACGGTGCAGCGCACCGTCCCCAGGATGCTCACGCCGTTCGTGGAGGGGCTGCGCGTGGGCTGGACGGGCATGGCGGGCGCCGAGCCCGACCGCGAGGCCCTGCTGCGGCTGCGTCAGATGGACGCCGTGTGGGTGCCCACCGCCGCCCAGCGCGACGCGCTGCTGGCCGCGGGGTTCGATGAGGCGCGCGTGCTCGCCCTGCCCGAGCGCGCCCGGACGCGGCGGTGTTCCGCGCGCCCGGGGCGCACGGGACGGTGTTCCTGGCCATGTGCGGGCCCTCGCCCGCTGACGGCGCCGACCTGCTGGTGCGGGCCTGGGCCACGGCCTTCCACTCCGGCGACGACGTGACCCTGGTGCTCGCCCCCGCGGTGGGGGAGCGCCCCAGCGGACCCCAGCCCCTGGCCGACCTGCTCATCGCGACGCTCGAGGAGGCCGGGCACGACCCCGCCGGCATCGCCGACCTGGTGATCCTCGACGAGCCGCTCTCGGAGCGCCGCGTCGCCGGACTGCTCGCCGGCGCCGATGTGATCGTGGTGCCGGCCCGGGCCGAGGGCCTTGGACGCCGCATCGCCGGGGCCGGCGCCGCCGGTCGCCCGGTGATCGGGGCCGCCGCCCACGGGGTGGACGAGCGCATCGGCTGGCCGGTGCACGCGACGCTGGTGCCGGTGGGCGTCCACGCCGCCTCGCACCGCGAGCTCGCCGAGGTGACCTGGTGGGCGCAGGACCCGGAGGCCATGGCCGCCGCGATGCGCGCCGCGCACCGTGACCCCGCCGGGCGCGCCGCACGGGGCGCCGAGGGCCGCATGGTGGCCGCTTCCCACGACCACAGGGTGGTCGCCGACGTCGTGTTGCGCCATCTCGCGATCACCGAGCCGCGGCCGGCGGGCCGGCTGCGGCTGGGGCTCACCCGGACCGTCCTGGAGGGCCCCATCCTGGGCCCGTCGTCACTGGCCGGCCTCAACCGTGACCTGGCGCGCGCGCTCGCCTCCGGCTGGGAGATCGATCTGTCGGTGGTGGAGATGGAGGCGGTGGCGGCCGACACCGTGCCCCCCGACGACGACCCGCTGACGGTGGCCATGGCGCACCTGCCGGCCGGGGTGCCGCACGTGGTGGTGCGCAACCAGCACCCGCCGCAGTTCGCCCCGCCGCCCCGCGGCGCGCTGGTGCAGTTCCTGCACTGGGAGTTCGGGGCGCTGCCCCACGAGTGGCGCGCCGGCGCGGAGGCCGCCGACGAGATCTGGGTGGACGCGCCCTCGGTGCGCGACGCCCTCATCGCCGACGGCTTCCACCCCGACCGGGTCGTCGAGATCCCGCTGGGCGTCGACACCGCGCGGTTCAACCCGGGCGTCCCGGAGATGGACCTGAGCGATGCGGCCCCGGGCCTGCGCCTGCTGTTCATCGGCGGGCTGGTGTGGCGCAAGGGCGCCGACCTGCTCCTGGAGGCATACTCCCGCGCCTTCACCCGCGACGACGACGTGACGCTGGTGATCAAGGACTACGGCGCCGGGGGGCCCTACCCTCCGAGCGCCGACGCCGAGCGCGCCGCCCGCATGGCCGCCGACGCGGCCGGCCCCCGGGTGCTGCGGCTCTCCGGCGCGCTTCCGGCGGACGACATGCCGGGCCTGTACCGGGCCTGCGACTGCCTGGTGCACCCGTACCGGGCCGAGGCGTTCGGGCTCACGATGCTGGAGGCCATGGCCTGCGGCCTCACCGTGATCGCCCCGGATCACGGCCCCGCCGGCGCCTTTCTGCTGCCCGACGCGGCGATCCCGCTGCCGGCGCACCAGGTGCGCGCGCCGACGAACCGCTTCGGGCCGTGGACCATGCCCGAGCCGCCGCTGGTGGGGGAGGTGCACGTGGACGACCTGGCCGCCGCGATGCGCTCCGTGTACGAGGACCCGGCCGGGATGGCGCGCCGCGCCGCCAGAGCCGTGGAGGTCGCCTCGGCGCGCACGTGGACGCGCGCCGCCGGCATCGCCGCCGACCGTCTCCGCATCCTTGCCGCAACGCCCCGGAGGGCTGCCGCATGAGAATCGCCCTTCGTGGACCCGCCGTGGGCGCCGGCTGCCGCGCCGCCGGGGTGCGCGCCCTGCACGCCGCCCTGTCGCGCGCCGGCGCGCGGGTGGGGATCGAGGCATGCGACCCGGGCGGCCCCGCGGCGCCGCAGGAGTCGCTGCCCGCACCGGACGCCGCCGGGCACGTGGACGTGCACCTGCAGTGGTGCGAGGCGTCCCGCGTCGACCCGCTGGTGGACGCTCCGGTGCGGATCGCCCGGATCGCGCAGCCGGGCCCCGTGGACGCCGCGCACGCCGAGGCGCTGCGCGGCCTGGACGAGGTGTGGGTGCGCGACGACGCGCGGCGCGACGATCTGCTGGCGCTGGGGTTCGAGCCGGCGCGTGTGTGGGTGTGCCCGGACCCCGTGGACCTGGCGGGCGTCACCGCCGCGGCCCCTCCCGGCGCCCACGGCGCCATCACGCTGGCGATCGAGCCCGATCCCGCGCGGCTGATGAACCTGGTGTGCGTGTGGGCCGAGCTCATGCCGGTCGACGCGGACGCCACGCTGGTGGTGACCTCCGACGCGGGCCTGCCCGAGCGGGTGGTCGCGCTCCTGGCACGCGCCGGCCGCCGGGACGTGGACATCGCCGACCTCATGCTCATCTGCGACCCGCTGTCCGACCGGGAGCGACTGGGGCTCATCGCCGCCGCCGGCCTGGTGCTCACCCCATCCGCGCGCGTCGCGGCCGAGGCCGCCGCGCTGGGGGTGCCCTGCGCCGACCTGGGCCTGGACGCCCCGGTGCTGGCCGCCCGTCTGTGCCGGCTTGACGAGCCGGCCGTCGCGCCCGACCCGGCCCACGACGCCGACGCGGTCGCACGCGCGGTCGTCGCCCGCCTGGAGCCGCTGGTTCCCGCCCGGCGCGGCTCCTCCGGCTATGCCGGCCGGCCCCGGGTCGTGCTCGAGGGCTCCATGTTCGGCGCCCACTCGCTCGCCGCGGTGAACCGCGGCCTGGCCCGCGCGATGCTGCGCCACGGCGTCGTGGACCTCGCCCTCGCCAACAGCGAGGGCGCCGTGCTGGATCCCGCCGCCCCGGTGGACCCCTCGATCCGCTCCCTGGTGTGGGGCTGCATGCGCCGGCACGCCGGCGCCCCCGACGTGACGATCCGCCACGGCCACCCGGCGGACCTGTCGCCGGTGCGCGAGGGCCGGCTGGTGGCCGTCCTGCCGTGGGAGTTCGGCGGCGCCCCCATGGACTGGGTGGACGCAATGGACCGCGGCGTCGACGAGGTCTGGGTGCCCACCGACTACGTGCGTGACGGCTTCATCGCCGCGGGCGCCCCGCGTGAGCGCGTGGCCGTGGTGCCCAACGGCGTCGACACCGCGATGTTCCATCCCGCGGCCGCGCCGATGGACCTCGGCGACGGCGCCCCCGGGTTCCGGTTCCTGTACGTGGGCGGGCTGGCCTGGCGCAAGGGCGTGGACCTGCTGGTGGAGGCCTACCGCGCGGCGTTCCGCGCCGACGACGACGTGACGCTGGTGGTGAAGGACTTCGGCGCGGGGGGACCGTACGAATCCGACGGCGTGGACCGAATGGTCGAGGCCCTGGCCGCCGACCCCGATGCCCCGCGCGTGCTGCGCCTCACCGGACCCATGCCGGAGGGCCTCGTGCCCGGCCTCTACGCGGCCTGCGATTGCCTGGTGCATCCCTACCGCGGCGAGGCGTACGGCATGACGATGGCCGAGGCGATGGCCGTGGGCCTGCCGGTGATCGCCCCCGACCGCGGTGCCGCCCGGGCGTTCATGGACCGCGACACCGCCCCGCCGCCGAGAGCTGGACGTCGCCGAGCTCGCCGGCCAGCGGCTGCTGCTGCCCGCCGCCGTGTACGAGGTGGAGGTGGAGGCCCTCGCCTCGCGCATGCGCTGGGCCTACGAGTGCCGCGACCTCGCGGCGGACACCGGTGCCCGCGCCGCCGCGGCGATCGCCGCCGGCCACACGTGGGACCACGCGGCCCGGGTCGCCACGGGCCGGCTGCGCATGCTGGCCGCGTCCGGTGAGATGGCCGAGGAGGTGGCGGCATGAGCGTCCTGCTGCGCGCCCCCGTCGACCGTCCCGGCATCCGCGCCGTCCTGGCCGAGCTCTCGCTGATGGGCGTCGACCCGCGCGTGGTGCACACCGGGCGCGGCGACCTGCTGTCCATCGGCGACCGCGATCGCGCATGGCTGGCCGCGCACACCGCATGGCGCGACGACGTCGAGGTGGGCCACGACATGTCCGAGCTGTGGAACGGGCCCGAGCCCGCGCCCTGCACGCTGCCCGTGGCCGCCGGGCGGCGGATCGTCCTCGCCCCCGTCTCGGCACCCGAGAGCGCCATCGAGATCCTGCTGGACTGGATCGAGGCGGCGCCGTCCGCGATCGACGCGACCCTGGTGGTGGTGGCCGACGCGCTGGGCCTGGGCATCGGCGACGCGCTGGTGAGCGCGGTCGAGGACCCGCAGGACCTGCCGGACGTGGTGGTGGTGGAGCGGCCCGTGCCGGATCTCGCGACGGCGGTGGCCGACGCGACGGTGGTGGTCGCCCGTCTGGGCGAGCCCGCCGCGCGCCTGGCCGACGCCCTGCAGCGCACGCTGGTGGAACCGGGCCTGGGGCTCGGCGGGCGCCTGGCCGATGCCCTCGCCACGGCCGCCGCCCCGCCCACCGCGGCCTCGGTGGCCGCCTACGTCGCCCAGCGCCTGGGGCGCGAGCGGCGCCGCACCCGCCGCCGGCCCGCGGGGCCACCCGCCCGGCCGCTGGTGGCCTTCGAGGGCGCGGTGACCTCGGTGACCTCCCTCGCACAGCTCAACCGCGACCTCGCGCGGGCGCTGATGGACCGCGGGGACGTGGACGTGGCGTTCAGCGAGCGGGTGCCCGGGCCCCTGGCCGCGGACCCCGACGTCGCGGAGCTGGTGCTGCGCGCGGCCCCGCTGGACCGCCCGCCGGACCTGCTTCGCCCGGCCGGCCGCCGGCCGCGTCGCGGCGTGGCTCCACTGGGAGTTCGGGCCGCCGCCGCGGGACTGGCTGCACGCCGCGCAGATCTGCGCGGACGAGGTGTGGGTGGACTCCAACGTGGTGCGCGAGGACTTCATGAACGCCGGCCTGCCGGCCGAGCGCGTGGTGGTGGTGCCCCTCGGGGTGGACACCCATCGGTTCGGGTCGCACGTGGCGCCGGCCGACCTCGGGCACGGTGACGGCTTCCGCTTCCTGTTCGTGGGGGGGCTGGTGCACCGCAAGGGCGTCGACCTGCTGCTGGAGGCCTACCGCCGTGCGTTCACCCGCGATGACGACGTGACCCTGGTGCTCAAGCGCTTCGGCGCCGGCGGCCCGTACCCGGCGGGCGAGCTGGACACCCTCGCCGAGGCGATGGCGGCCGACCGGTCGGGCCCGCGGGTGCGCATCATCGACGGCCCCATGCGCGAGGCCGACATGGCCCGCCTCTACCGGGCCTGCGACTGCCTGGTGCACCCCTACCGGGGTGAGGCGTTCGGCATGACCATGATCGAGGCGATGGCCAGCGGCCTGCCGGTGATCGCGCCCGACCGCGGCGCCGCGCGGGAGTACATGCACGAGGCCACGGCGGTGCTGCTGCCCGCCGAGCGGCGCGTGCTGCCCACCCTCAGCGACGGCGAGGGCCGCGCCCTGTCCGGCCCGCCGGTGGTGCACGAGATCGCGGTGTCGGACCTCGCCGCCGGGATGCGCCGCGTGTGGGCCGACCGCGCCGGGGCGGCCGCCACCGGCGCGCGGGCCGCCGCCACGGTGCGCGCGTCCCGGGGATGGAGGGAGGCCGCCGAGCTGGTGGTCTCGCGGGTGAGCCCGGTGACCGCCGGCCGCGCCGCGGCATGAGGATCGTCTGGCGGGGGCCGCTCACCGACCCCAGCGGCTTCGCCTCCCAAGGGCGCGCGTTCGTGCGCGGCCTCGCCGAGTGCGACGCCGACCTGCGCGTCGAGCACCTGGTGTGGCACTGGCGGGAGGCGGTCACGCCGCTCGAGCGCGAGCGCCTGGCCGATCTCATCGGCGCGCCCGTGGTGCCGGCCGACGCGCACATCCAGCACACCCTCGCCCGCCTGTTCGACCCGTACGCGTCCGGCGCCGTCCGCGTGGGCCGCACGGCATGGGAGGTGGACCGCGTCCCGGCCGACTGGGCCGCCCGCGCGGCCCAGATGGACGAGCTGTGGGTTCCCTGCGCGCACAACGCCGAGGCCTTCGCACGGTCGGGCGTCGAGCGCGACCGGCTGTGGGTGCTGCCGGAGCCGCTCGAGCTGGACCGGTTCCGGCCGGGCGCCGCTCCGCCGCTGCGGATCCCGGAGGCCCACGGCACCGTGTTCCTGGCCAGCCTGGACTGGACGCTGCGCAAGGGATGGGACGTGCTCATCGACGCGTGGCTGGCCGCGTTCGCCCCGGACGACGACGTCACGCTGGTCGTGAAGGCCTGGTCGAGCCGCGGCCTCACGACCGCCGACATCCAGGACCGGCTGGTGGCGCACATCCGCGCCTCGGGTGGCGACCCCGGCCGGATGGCCGACGTGGTGATCCTGGACCAGCTGCTCGACGGCCGGTCCGGCGTGCGACGTGTACGCCGCTCCCAGCCGCGGCGAGGGGTTCTGCCGGCCGGTGGCCGAGGCCATGGCGGCCGGCCGGCCGGTGATCGCCACCGCGCACTCCGGGCCCGCCGACTTCGTGGACGCCTCCGTGGGGTGGCCGCTGCCCTGGACCGAGGTCCCGGTGGGGGAGGCCGCACGCGGGGAGGCCCCATTCCCGGACGGCGCCCGCTGGGCCGAGCCGGACCGCGACGCGCTGGTGGCCGCCCTGCGGGAGGCACACGGCGACGCCGCCGGCCGCACCGCGCGCGGTGACGCCGCGCTGGAGGCCGCCGCGCGCTTCGACCACGTCCGGATCGCCCGGAGGGCGCTGGACCGCCTGGAGCGGGTCACCCCCCGCGACCGGCGCACCGGGCTGCGGGCCGTGCGGCCGGGGGTGCCCGCCGCGCTGCTGGTGGGGTCGGTGTTCGGCGCCCACTCCCTGGCGGGCGTGAACCGGGAGCTGGCGCGCGCGCTGGTGCGCTCCGGGGCCGTGGAGCTGGGCCTCGTGGACACCGAGGGCGCGGCGCTCGATCCGTCCGACCCCGGGCTGGCGCCTCTGGTGCCGCTGGTGGAGGGCCTGCTGCCGCGCGTGGACGTCACCATCCGGCACGCCTACCCGCCGTGCTTCGACCCCGGTGCCCCCGGCAGGGTCGTGCAGATCCTGCACTGGGAGTACGGGCCGGTGCCGCGGGCGTGGGTGGAGGCGCAGCGCACCTCGATCGACGAGGTGTGGGCGACTGGATGGTGCACAGCGGCATGGACCCCGACCGGGTGGCGCACGTGCCGCTGGGCATCGACCCCGAGCGCTTCCGTCCCGGGACCGACCCGCTCGAGCTGGGTGACAGCGCCCCGGGGTACCGGTTCCTGTTCGTGGGCGGGTTCCTGTGGCGCAAGGGCGTGGACCTGCTGCTCGACGCCTACGCGGCGGCGTTCACGCGCGCCGACGACGTGACCCTGGTCCTCAAGGACTTCGGCGCCGGCGGGCCGTACGTGCCGCAGGACATCACCGAGCGCATCGGCCGTCTGGCCGCGGATCCGTCGGCGCCGCGCGTGGCGCACTTCACCGGCGCGCTGCCGGAGGCCGACATGCCCCGCCTCTACGCGGCGGCGGACTGCCTGGTGCATCCGTACCGGGGCGAGGGGTACGCGCTGCCGATCGCCGAGGCGATGGCCTGCGGCCTGCCGGTCATCGTGCCCGACGGGGGCGCGTGCCGGGACTACGCCGGGCCGGACACCGCCGTGCTCGTCCCCGCGTCCGAGGGGACGATGGCGACCGACACCATCGGGGGGATGCGGCTGGCCGCGCCCCCGCGCCTGGTGGAGGTCGGGGTGGCGGACCTGGCCGCGGCGATGCGCCGCGCCTACGAGCACCGCCAGGAGCACCGGGATCTCGGCGCCCGCGCCGCCGCGCACATGCGGGCCGCGCACACGTGGGACCACACGGCCGCGGCGGCCGTCGCGCGGCTGGCGCCGCTGCTGCGCGGGAGCCTGGCCGCCTGAGCGCGGCTCCCGCGCTCAAGTCCGCGATGCCCCCGCCGATGACGGGGTCGTCTCGAACTCGAACGCACGGGAGCGTGCAATGGGCCTGAAGATCGCGAGCCTTTCGGACTCCACCCCGTCCGGGTCAGGGCAGCGGCTGTCGCTGTGCATGATCGTGAAGGACGAGGAGGAGGCCCTGCCGCGCTGCCTGCGCAGCGTGCAGGGGGTGGCCGACGAGATCGTGATCGTCGACACCGGCTCCACCGACCGCACCGTTGAGATCGCCGAGAGCTTCGGCGCGAAGGTCATCCACGAGCCGTGGACCGGCGACTTCGCCAAGCACCGGAACACCTCGCTCGATGCCGCGACCGGGGACTGGCTGCTCATCCTCGACGCGGACGAGGAGCTCGTGGACGGCATGGCCCTGCGCCCGCTGCTCGACGACGCCGACATGGAGGGCTACTGCCTCCGCGAGGTGAACTTCATCGGCCAGGAGGCGGGGCTGGAGGCGGTGGTGAACGCCGCGTTCCGGCTGTTCCGCAACCGGCCGGAGTACCGCTACGACGGCGCCCTGCACGAGCAGATCCAGGGGAAGGTCGACCCGCACGGCGGGTCCTGCAGCCGCTTCGTGGGCATCGAGATCCTCCACTACGGATACCTCGACCAGACCACAGAGGCGCGCAAGAAGAAGGACCGCAACATGCGCATCGTCCTCGAGGAGGTCGCGCGCAAGCCGAAGGACGCCTTCACGCTGTTCAACGCCGGCGTCGAGTTCCAGCGGATCGACGACCACACGACCGCCCTCGACTACTTCTCCCGGGCGTTCAACAACCTGCAGTCGATGCGGCAGTACTTCGCGTCGCTGCTGGTGCGCAACATCGTGGCGTCACTGCAGAAGCTGGAGCGCTACGACGAGGCCCTCGAGGTCGCCGCCGACGCGCTGGACGCGTACCCGGACTTCACGGACCTGCACTACCTCTGCGGCCAGCTGCACTTCAACCGCCGCGAGTACCGGGAGGCGATCGCCAGCTTCCGGAAGGCCATCGACCTGGGCGACCACGGCGGCGACCGCTACATGGCGCAGGCCGGCATGGGCTCGTTCTACAGCTGGTTCGCGCTCGGCACCCTGCACGAGGCGATCGGCGACCAGAACGAGGCCGTCCGCGACTACAAGCGCGCCATCACCACCGCGCGCGGCTACTACGGCCCGCCGCTGGTGCGGCTCGCCCAGCTGCTGCTCCGCAATGACGACGTCGACAAGGCCGAGGCGTTCCTGCTCGGCATCATCCCCACCGTCAAGCGCGCCGACGCGCTGCGGGCGATGGGCGAGGTCTTCCTGTCGGAGGGGTACCCGGAGCGCGCGCTGCGGCTCCTGTCCCAGGCCCTGGACATGACGCCCGAGACCCACGCGATCCGCGTGACCCTCGCGCACTGCCACCTCGCCGCCGGCGATCCCGACACGGCGCTGTCCGTGCTGGACCAGGTCCCGGTGGCGTCCGAGAGCCACCCGTTCGCGTGCGGCAAGCGCGTGCTGGTGGGTGTGGCGTCCGACCGCCCCGAGGTGGCGCGCCGGGGCATCACCGAGATCGGCGAGGTCGGCGACGGCCTGTACGCCCGCGCGTGGACGCTCATCCTGGAGGCCCGTGACGGGACCCTCCCGGCGGGCGACCTGGGCGCCGACCCGGAGCAGGTGACGGCGGTGGTGTTCGACATGGCCGCCGCGCTCCTGGAGCTGGGCAGCCTTGACCGGTTCAACGAGCTGGTGCCGTTGCTGTACCGCGTCGCGACGCCCGAGTCGGCGCTCGACGAGCGGCTCGGCCACCTGCTGCTGCGGCACGGGTTCGCCGACCCGGCGGCCGACCGGCTCCTCGCCGCGGTCCGCGAGGGCACCGCGCGCCCGGAGACGTACTCGTCGCTGGGGCTCATCTGCGACCACAAGGACCTGCACGAGGACGCCGAGGTGTTCTACCGCACGGCCCTCGACAAGGATCAGGAGAGCATCGGGCGCTACCTGGACCTCGCGGGCCTGCTCACCGGGCAGGGCCGCTACGACGAGGCGAACGACGTGCTGCGCGCGGGGCAGGCGGTGTGGCCGCATTCCACGGTGCTGCGCGAGCTGAGCCAGTCGCTGGTCGTGCTGGCCGGGTCCACGAACTGACGGGCCGGCGCGCGGGCGACCGGCGCCGGGAATGCGGGTCACGCGGGGCGCGTAGAGGTTTCTCTACGCGCCCCGTTTCGCATGTCGGGATCGTTCCGGCGTGCCGATAGCCGTCATGAGTCCCGGGCTCCCGGTCGGTCGAACCTCCGGTCCCGGGGTCTCTGCCACGGATGAACGGAGATGACATGGATGTCACCGCCGCTCCCGTCCTCACACGGGCAGGAGCAACGACCACGGTTGCCGCGGAGTTCCCGCGCCCGTCGCGGCGGTCCCCGGACGGGGCCGACCCGGTGCGCAGGGCATCCGGTGAGACGGCCGGCGCCACGTCCGCCGAGCGCGCGGATGCGGCGCCCTTCGAGGGCCTGCGCACGCCGGGGCGCAGCAGGGCTGAGGAGCTGATCCCGAGCGAGGTCCCGGTGCACGTGCCGGGGTTCGGCAAGGAGGAGGGCGACGAGCCCGGCGTCCTCAAGTTCGACGTCCAGGACGCCGATGTCCTTGCAAGATTCGCGATCCACGAAGAGACGAACCACGTGATCGTCACGATGTACCAGCGCGACACCGGCGAGGTGATCAAGGAGTTCCCGCCGCGTCAGGTGCTGGACGTGATGGCCGCGCTCGCGGGCAAGGGGCTCGCGATCGACGTCTCGTCGTGAGGCACGGAGGCCCGGGATGAGCACGAACAGCGTCGGAAGCGGGAGCGGCACGGGGATCAGGTTCTCCGGGCTCGGTTCCGGGATCGACACCGCCGCGATCGTGGACGCGCTCATGAAGCTCGAGCGCATGCCGATCGACCGGATCCAGGCCGAGAAGAAGGAAGTGCAGAAGAAGAACTCGGTCGTGACCGAGCTCAACGGCCTGGTGAAGGCCCTGCGCGACTCCGCCCGTGACCTGTTCTCCCCGACGGCGCTGCAGGGCAAGACGGCGACCGCCGCCGACAGCAAGATCGCGTCGGCGTCCGTGTCGGCCTCGGCCGCCGAGGGCAGCTACAACGTCGTGGTCACCTCGCTTGCCGCGAACCACACGATGGCGAGCGGCGCCACCCCGGCGCTCACCGCCGGCCAGACCCTCGACATCACCGTGGGCACCGGCACCAAGAGCGTCGCGATCGAGGCCGGCGACACCCTCCAGACGTTCGCGGACCGGATCAACGGCACGGCCGACATCGGGGCGTCGGCGAGCGTCATCAACGACAAGCTGGTGCTCATCAGCCGGACCGGCGGGACCGCCGGGAACATGACCGTGGGCGGGACGGCCGCCGCGGCCTTCGGCCTGGCCACCACGCAGCCCGGCAGCGACGCCGCGGCCACCGTCAACGGCGTTCCCGTGACGGGGTCGAAGAACACCATCGAGGGCGCCATCGCCGGCGTGAGCCTCAACCTGGCGGCCATCGGGACGACCACCATCACGGTGGGCGCCGACACCGGGGCGATCCAGGGGCAGGCCCAGAAGTTCGTGGACGCCTACAACAAGCTGATCACGAACACGAACAACGCCACCAAGTACGACGCCGCCACCAAGACCGCGGGCACCCTTCAGGGCGACACGATGTTCACCACGTTCGCCTCGAGCCTGCGCAACGCGACCATGTCGGGCGTCACCGGCAACGGCACGTTCGACAGCCTCGCCCAGATCGGCATCACCTCGAGCCGCACCGGCGAGCTCACCCTCGACGCCGGCAAGTTCCAGGATGCGCTGGCGAAGAACCCGGCCGCGCTGCGGAAGGTGTTCTCGGCCGATGACGGCGCCGCCGAGACCAGCAGCTCCGGAGACGGGATCGCGCGGCGCATCGCCGCCCTCGCCGACGACTTCTCGACCAACGCCATCGCCTCGCGGCAGACGGGCATCTCCTCGACCATCCAGCGGATGAACGACCGGATCACCCGCCTGGAGGACGTCATGGTCATCCGTGAGCAGCGCCTGAAGGCGCAGTTCCAGGCCATGGAGACGGCCGTGTCCCAGTTCAGGTCACAGGGCGCGAACATGGCGGCCCAGCTCGGCTGACCCCCGGCGGCACGGCCGGTGGGCGCATGATCGGACAACAGGGGAGCAGTGTGCTCAAGGACAGCAGCCAGTACACCGCGCGCGCCATCCAGACGGCCAGTCCAGGCCAGCTGGTGGTGATGCTCTACGACGGTCTCATCCGGTTCCTCGGGCAGTCGAAGGCCGCAATGGAGCGCAGGGAACTGGGAGAGGCCGGCCTGAAGATGAGCCGGGCCCAGGCCATCGTGACCGAGCTGCGGTGCTCGCTGGACCTCACCCGGGGTCCGATCGCCGAGAACCTCGCGAAGATCTACGACTGGGCCGCGGACGAGATGATGGGCGCCCGCCTGGAGTCCGACCCGCAGCGCATCGCGCGGCTCATCACCATGCTCGGCGAGCTCCGCGACGCCTGGGCGCAGATCGCCTCGACGCCCAAGCCGCAGGTCGACATGGACCGTCCGGTCGTCGGAGTGAACCTTGCTGGATGACCTTCGCCGTCTCCGGGGCCTGCAGCTCATGCAGCGGCAGGCCCTGGTGGACGCCGATGGCGAGCGCCTCACCGCGCTCGACGCCGAGCGCCTGTCGCTGCAGGGCGGCCTGGTCCCGCTGGCCCAGTCGGGCCTCCGGGGCGCCGACCTGCAGGAGGCGGAGGCGCTCGTGGACCTCATCCAGCGCGAGCAGCAGGCGCTGATCGCCGCCGCCATGGAGGCGCGTGAGCGGATCGCGGAGGAGCTCCGGGCGATCGGTCCCGGCAAGGCCGCCCTGCACGGCTACCGCGCCCCGGGCGCGACCAACGCCCGCTACCTGGACCGCGTCAGCTAGACGTTCCGCGGGCGGTCCGACGGTCGACCACGGGCCGCTGCCGGAGCGATGTGCCGAGTGCTGCGGTGACCGGCAGCGGCCGGACCCGCGCCGGGGGACGGCGTGCGGGCGCCGTCCCCCGGAATCGTCGAGGTCTACACCGCCTCGGGGACGGTGGTCTCCTCGTAGGTGCCCATGCGGGCCGCGGCCTCCGGGGCGCGCAGGCGCACCACGGCGTACCAGGCGAAGCCCGCGGTCATCATCCCCGCGAAGATCCACGGCAGGACGTTGAACGGATACGCCGCGACCGGCCAGACGTTGCGGTAGAAGACGTACGCCATCACCAGCGTCACGACCGGCCCGATGATCGCGGTCAGCAGGCTGAACTCGCCGATCTTCTTGAGCCACATCGGCGCGGCCAGCGCGACCAGGCCGTAGCTGAGCATGTACCCGAAGGTCCCGATGGTGCCGAGGTAGGCGAGGATCATGATCGGGTCGGTGCCGTTGATCGTCATCGCGCAGGGCACGATGAGGGCGCCCACGCTGAGCACCGCGATCGCGACGTGCGGGGTCTTGTGCTCCTCGCTGGTGGTCGCCGCCATGGAGGAGACCACGCCCTCCTGGCCCATCGCGTAGACGATGCGGGACGCGGCGTTCACCGATGCGCAGGCGCAGGCGAAGAACGACGCGGCCACCCCGATGTCGATGACGACGCCCAGGAACCCGACCCCGGCCTCGTCGGCGATGGTGTTCAGCGGTGAGGCGCTGTCGACGATGCCGCCGCCCAGGGCCTTGATCTGCAGGTACGAGCCCAGGATGTAGAGCAGCCCGGCGCCGGCACCGCTCCAGAGGATCGCGCGGGGGATCGCGCGGTACGGGTTCTTGGCCTCCTCACCCAGGGACGCGGCGCTCTCGAAGCCGACGAACCCGAGGATGGCGAGCACAACGCCCAGGACGATGCCGTCGAACGACGCGCCGTCGAGGGAGAGCTGGCCGGTGTCGAGCGACAGGCCGTAGTGGGCGTAGGCGGCGACGGCCACCACCAGGATCGCCCCGATGGAGGCGATCTCCAGGACCAGGCTCAGCCGCGTGGAGAGCCGCACCCCCATGATCGTGGAGTACATGACCCCGGCGACGCAGGCGGTCATCAGCAGCAGGACCATCCATGTGTCGGCGCCGGGAAGGCCGACCTCCGAGACCGCGCTGCCGGCGAAGATGCCGAATCCGATGATGGAGCCCATGGCGATGAAGGCGTACCCGATGAGGATGCCCCAGCCGGATGCGAAGCCGGCCACAGGGCCCAGGCCCTTCGTGGTGTAGGTGTAGACCGACCCGGCGCTCACCGACCGGCGGGCGAACTGTGCGAGGCAGTAGCCGACGGCCAGGACGATGAGGGTCGCGGCGACGTACGACAGCCAGGTGCCGGTCCCCGCGTTGACGTAGATGAGGACCGCGCCGGTGGCGACCACGCCGCTCGGCGCGATGTTCGCGACGGACTGCGCGAGCACCTCGACCGGTGACGTGGCCTTCTTGGCGAGGCCAGGGCCCTTCGTAGCGGACGCGCTCAACGCGTCACCTCCTGGTGGTGGGCGTGGTGGTGGCAGGCGTGCGACGACGGGCGCGGCAGGTCCAGCGCCGGGTTGCCGTCGAAAAAGCCCAGGGGCTTCAGCTCGAAGCCGATCCGCGCGACCGGCATCACCGGCCAGTCCTCCGGCCGGACGATGTGGTGGGCGCCGAACACGTACCAGACGGTCAGGTCCGTGTCGGTGAGGTCGCGGTCGGCGGCGGCGTACACCGGAAGCCCGTCCGGGCCCGGGTTCTGCCAGACGTACGCGCCGCCGGCGTACATCTGCTCGGGGTCATGGGCCGTGACCCAGAGATGTTTCGCGCAGAAGGCGCCCCGCCGGCCCTGCTGGCCGTCGGGCTGCCACATGGGCGACACGTTGCCGCCCGGCATGAGCTTGTAGGCCACCGGCTGGCCCAGCCGGTTCAGGGACCCGTTGTTGACGATCTTCCAGTACCGCCCGGCCATCGGGTCGAGCGTGCGCTGGGCGACGGACTCGGAGTCCAGCGGCAGCGCGCGGGTGACCCAGGCGTTGCCGTACGGGTTCTCCTCGCCCGGCGGCACGGCCACCGAGTCGACCTCGTACACGCTGTTGCCGGGCCCGTCTACGCACATGTCGAGGCGCACGCAGAAGAAGTGCTGGTGGTGCGGGCCGTACAGGCCGGGCGCCACCAGGTTCCCATGATCGGGCGTCTCGCCCGGCGCCAGGGCACCGGAGGAGATCACGCCGCTGAGCTTGACCTCGTACTCGATGGTGCCGTCGTTGGAGAGGTACCAGAAGTACCCGTACTCGTAGTTGCCGACGGTGGCGATGAAGCTGATCACCAGCCGGCGGCTGCGACGCACCTCCGCCTTCTCCGTGCGGAAGTCGGTGTGCTTCCAGGCGATGCCGCGGTCCTCCTCGTGGATGCAGACCGCGTTGCGCATCACCATCGGCTCGCCGTCGTTGTCGTTCACGACGGCGTCCAGGTAGCGGATCTCGCCGAGGCAGTCGCAGCCCAGCTGCAGCGGGTTCGCGAGGATTCCCAGGCCCACCTCGCCCTCGTCGAAGACGTTCTTGCGGTAGTGGGTGGGCCGCGGGTCCGCGTACGGGATGTACATCTCCGACAGCGAGGCCCGGTGCAGGATCGGCCGCAGCCGCCCGCCGTCCAGGTAGGACACCCGGTGCAGCACCAGCCCCTCACGGGGCGTGAAGCCGATCCGCAGGTCCCACTTCTGCCAGGTCAGGTGGTGGCCGTCGAGCGTGAACGACGGACCCTCGGGCTGGGTGATGACGATGGGCTTCACGTCCGTGCGCGGCCCGTCGAACGCCGGGATGTTCCCCGGCTCGTACATCAGCTCGGGCTCGTAGTTGCCCGGGTGCGGCGGCAGCGGGACCACGCCGTGGTCCTCCACCTCCAGCACCTCCATCGTGTCGATGGCGATGGTCACCACCAGGCCCTCCACCGGCCGGGCGTAGCCGTGGTCGTTCGGAGAGGTCCGCACGAAGGTGAGCGGGCGCGCGATGCGCCCGTGCACCGGGTCGTCCTGGGGCCCGGTGTGACCCGACGGCCAGGGGTCGACCATGCACAGCGAGGGGTCCGTGACCCCGCGGGCGGCCACGGCCGCCTGCCAGCGCGCGTCCGACTTCACGGCCTCCTCGATGCCAAGCAGCTCCTCCCACAGGAACGGGGGAAGGGCTCCCGGGACGGCGTCCCAGCGCACGAGCGTGCCGGCGCCGAGGTCGGCGACGCCCTCGTAGAGGACGCCCTCCGAGCGCTCCCACAGGTTGAAGGCGGCCATCCGCGGCAGCGGGGCCGGGTCGTCGGCGGCCTCCCAGGCGATCAGGTCCGCGCGGGCCGGCTCACCCAGGGAGATGAACACGAAGCGCGCCGCGGGACCCAGGTTCCGCTCCCGCCGGGCGATCGCCGCCGCCAGGCGGATCTCGTCACCGGTGAGTGGCTCCAGGGGATGCCGCACCGCGGTCGCGGCGGGGGATTCGACGGGGTTCATCGGCGGCCCCCCGTCACGCGGCGTGGCCGTTGTGCGCGTGGTGCGCGCAATGGGCCGATCCGGGGCGGGGCAGGTCGAGGTTCGGGTTGCCGACGAAGAAGCCGACGGGCTTCAGCTCGAACCCGATCCGGGTCACCGGCATCACCGGCCAGTCCTCGGGGCGCACGATGTGGTGCGCCCCGAACACGTACCAGAGCACCACGTCGGTGTTCTCCAGCGGCCGGTCGCCGGCGGTGTAGGCGGGCAGGCCGTCGCCGCCCGGGTGCTGGTTGGGGTAGTCGCCCCCGGCGTACATCTGGGACTCGTCGTAGGGCGTCACCCACAGGTGCTTGGTGGCGAACGCCCCGCGGCGGCCCTGCTGGCTGTCGGCCTTGAAGAAGTGGCCCACGTTGCCGCCGGGCATGAGCTTGTAGGCGACCGGCTCCCCGAGCATGTTGCGCTTGTTCGGGTTGGCGATCTTCCAGTACCGGCCGGCCAGCGGGTCGATCGTGCGCTGGGCCGCCGACTCGGACTCCAGCAGCGTGGCCTTGGTGACCCACGCGTTGCCGTACGGGTTGTCCTCACCCGGCGGAACGGCCTCGGAGTTGACCTCGTAGACCGAGTTCTCCATGCCGTCTACCGCCATGTCGAGGCGGACGCAGAAGAAGTGCTGGTGGTGCGGGCCGTACAGGCCGGGGGCCACCAGGGCGCCGTGGGTGGGCGTCTCACCGACGGGCAGCGCGCCGGAGGAGATGATCCCCGACAGCTTCACCTCGTAGTGGATGGTGCCGTCGGTGTAGAGGTACCAGTAGTACCCGTACTCGTAGTTGCCGACGGTGGCGATGAAGCTGATCACCAGCTTGCGCAGCCGCCGCACCTCGGCCTTCTCGGTGCGGAAGTCGGTGTGCTTCCAGGCGATCCCGTCGTCCTCCTCGTGGATGCAGATGGCGTTCTTCAGCACCACGGGCTCGCCGTCGTTGTCGTTCACCACGCCGTCGACGTAGGTGATGTCGCCCAGGCAGTCGCAGCCCAGCTCCAGCTGGTTGGCCAGCACGCCCACGCCGTACTCGCCCTCGTCGAAGACGTTCTTGCGGTAATGGGTGGGCCGCGGGTCGGCGTACGGGATGTACATCTCCGACAGCGAGGCCCGGTAGATCACCGGCCGCAGCTCGTCGCCGTCGCGGTAGGACACCTGGTGCAGCACCAGCCCCTCGCGGGGCGTGAAGCCGATCCGCAGGTCCCACTTCTGCCAGGTCAGGTGGTGGCCGTCGATCGTGAACGACGGCCCCTCCGGCTGGGTGATCTCCAGCGGCTTCACGTCGGTGCGCGGGCCGTCGAACAGCGGGACGTTGTCGTCGGTGTACATCAGCTCCGGCGCGTAGTTGCCGGGGTTCGGGGGCAGCGGCACGACGCCGTGGTCCTCGAAGTCCGTGATCTCCATCCGGTCGAGGTCGACGAGGGCGATCAGGCCCTCCACCGGGCGCGCGTAGCCGTTGTCGTCGGGGCCGCTGCGCACGAACGTGATGGGCCGCACCAGCCGGCGCGAGGGGTCCTCCGCGGCGGTCTCGTACCCGGCGGCCCAGGGGTCCACCATCACCAGGTCCATGTCGGTGACCCCGCGCTTGGCCAGGGCCTCCTGGAAGCGGGCGTCCTGCTTGACCAGGTCCTCGCAGGCGGTGAACTCCTCGAACATGATCGGGGGCTGAACGCCCGGACGCGGCTCCCACGAGACCACCGCGTCGTCGGTCAGCGAGACCACGCCCTCGTAGGCCATGTGCTCCGAGCGCTCCCAGATGAGCACCGAGGCGAGCCGTTCGAGCTCGGTGTCGCCGTCCCATGCCATCACCTCGGCCTTGGGCGGCTCCCGGAGCGTGATGAAGACGAACCTGGCGGTCGGGCCGAGCCCCTGGTCCTGCTTGGCGATCTCGGTCGCCCGTCGCACCTCGTCGGCGCGCAACGGGGCGAGCGGATGCGTGAGCCCTGCGGCGATTGAGCTGGGTTCCACGAGCACCTCCCGGTTCGGTGCCGCGCCACGAGGGGTGGCGGCGCGGCCGGTCAGGGCGGCAGCCTGGCGAGCGGCCGCAGGGGCCCGACACCCCACCCGTGGACAAAGTGGCGGCGGTCCCCGCGGGACCTGTGGACAAATTGGCCCACGGGCCTAGGACCGCCGTCCAAGCCAGGGACCCCGCGGGTTCACCGCAGGTCCCAAGCGGGCATTCCGCAGCCGTTCCTAGCCTCTCGTGGCATCGTGTCGACGACCGCCCGGCCACTCACCCACTGCTCCCTCGCCCCCGTCGGGGCGGGCGCGGCGGCGGCCGGAGGACTCGCCGTCACCGGCGTCGCCCTCGCCGTGGCCACGGCGGCGCGCACCACCCCGTCGGTGCTCATCGCGCCCATGGAGGCGCTGGGGTGGAGCCGCGCGGACCTCTCGATGGTGGCCGCCGTGAACCTGCTCTGCTTCGGCCTCGCCGGACCGTTCGGCGCCGCGCTGGGCGCTCGCGCGGGTCTGCGGCGCACCCTGGTGGCCGCGCTGCTGGCCGCCGCGGCGGCCACCGCCGCCGGCGCGTTCGCCACCGCCGGGTGGCAGCTCGCGCTCGCGTGGGGGCTTGTGCTGGGCGCCGCGGCCGGTGTGCTCTCGGTGCCGCTGGCGGCCATGGTCGCCCTGCGGGTCGCGCCGGGCCGCCAGGCGCTCTGCCTGGGCGCCGCCGCCGCCGTCACCGGAGCCGCGCAGCTCATCGCGGTGCCCGGGGTCACATGGGTCGCGGTCACCTGGAGTCCCGCCGTCGCCGCGGTCGCGGCGGCGGCCGTCACCCTGGCGGCGCTGCCGCTTGCGCGTCTGGCCCCGGCGGGCCGGTCGCCGGTGCCGGGCGCGCTGGCCGGCCTGCGCCGGGCGGTCGGCACGCGGGTGTTCTGGGTGCTGTCGGGGCTCATGGCGATCTGCGGCGCGGCGACCCAGGGGCTGGTGGGAACCCACCTGGTACCGGCGGTGCACGATCACGGCATCCCGGAGGTCGCCGGCGCCGGGCTGCTGGCGGTGATGGGCGTGCTCACCGTGGTGGGCGCGCTCGCTGCCGGCTGGATGGCCGATCGCTGGGATCCCGCCCAGCTGCTGTTCGTCCTGTTCGCCGGACGTGCGCTGATGCTGGTGATGCTGCCCTTCACCCTGGCCGGGCGCGGCCTGGGCCTGGTGGCGCTGCTGGTGGTGTTCGGCCTGGACTGGGCGGCGACCGTGCCGGCGATCGCGGCGATCGCCCGTCGCGAGGCCGGCGACGCCGCGGCTCCGGTGCTGCTGGGCTGGGTGCTGGTGGCCCACCACGCGGGCGCCGGCCTGGGAGCGGTGGGCGGAGGTCTGGCCCAGGCGTTCATGGGCTCGTACGTGATGGCGTTCATGGTGGCGGGGCTGCTGAGCATGGCCGCCGCCGTGCTGTCCCTCGGGTTGTGGCACCGGCCGGTGGTGGCGGCGCAGCTCCCCGTCCGGGCGTAGCCTGCGCCCGACCCCGTCGCAGGAGCGCCCCATGGCCCGGTTCGGCATCCAGATCGCAGACTTCCGCTTCCCGGGGGACCCATCTCCGGCGCAGCTGTTCGGCCATGTCACGGCCGCCGCGCGGGCGGCGGAGGACGCCGGGTTCACCTCGCTGTGGGTGATGGACCACTTCCACCAGTTCCCGGAGGTCGCGCCGCGCGACACGGCGATGCCGGAGGCCTTCGTGTTGCTGGGCGCCCTGGCGGCGGTCACGCGCACGATCGAGCTGGGGACCATGGTGGCCGGCGTGCCGTATCGGAACCCGGCCCACCTGGCGAAGATCTTCACCACCCTGGACATGGTGTCGGGCGGACGGGCGGTCGCGGGCATCGGCGCCGGGTGGCAGGAGGACGAGTACCGCGCGTACGGCTTCGGGGACGCCCTGCCGTCGTGGCGGGTGCGCCTGGACGGTCTGGAGGACGCGCTGCGGATCTGCCGCGCCATGTTCACCCGGGTGGAGTCCAGTGTCGCCGGTCACCGCTTCAGGACCGACGGCGCCATCAACGTACCCGGCCCGGTGCGTCCCGGCGGGCCGCGCATCCTGGTGGGCGGGGGAGGCGAGAAGCGCCTGCTCAAGCTGGTCGCAACGTACGCGGACGCCTGCAACCTGTTCGGCGACCCCGGCGTGGTGCGCCACAAGCTCGGCGTGCTGGACGCGCACTGCGCCGACGTGGGCCGCGATCCCGCGGCGGTCACCCGGACGTGGCTGGGCGGGCTCATCCTTGCCGAGACGCAGGCCCAGGCCGACGCCCTGGCGCGGGAGGCGGCGCCGCGGTGGGGAGCGGCCGACCTGGACGCGTTCCGGCACGTCGCCGTGTGGGGCACCCCGGAGTCGGTGCGCGAGCGGGTCGCGGAGTTGCTGGACGCCGGTCTGGACGAGCTGTACTTCGCCCCGGGCGCGCAGAACTGGACGCCGGATTCGGTGGCCGCCGCCGGGGAGGCGCTGGCCCCGCTGATGGGGTAGCGGCCGTGGCCCGGCGCACCCCGGAGGTCGACCGCATCGAGACGGCCCTCACCAACCTCGGGCCCGTGACCCTGCGCCCCATGTTCGGCGGGTGGGGCGTGTTCCTGGACGGCGGCATGCTGGGGCTGGTGCTGGGCGAGGCCCTGTACCTGAAGACCGACGAGCGCAACCGCGGCGAGTACGTCCGCGCCGGGCTGGAGCCGTTCGTCTACACGCGCATGGGTGAGCCGGTGACCCTGTCCTTCCACCGTGCGCCGGAGCCGCTGGAGGACTGGGACATGCTGGAGCCGTGGCTGCAGGGCGCGTACGACGCCGCCCAGCGGGCCGTCGCCCGCAGACGGCCCCGCCGGCCGCGCCCGTCCCGCGGGATGTGAAACGCCGGGGGCGGTGCCGGACATGAGAGATCGCGCGGGACGGCGCTCCTCTCCGGGCCGTCCCGCGCGATCCGCAGAATGACCGGGACGATCCCCGAGGAGGTCCCCGTGCCCAGGCCCCTGTCGCCGCTGGCCGCCCTGTCCGCCGGCTGCATGCTGGCGATCCCCGCCGTCGCACTCGCGGCGCCGCAGATCCCCGCCACCGCCGGGCCCGCGTACATCGACCCGTCGGCGCTGACCCGCCTGGGGCTGGAGGTGCGCGACGACATCGCCCCGCGCGTCGTGACGGTCCCGAAGACGGCGGGCATCGTGGCGGCCGACACGCCCGGCGGCTTCTCCGGGGGCCCGTACGTCCTGCGCCAGCTCCCGACCGGCGACCTGTTCCTGATGGGCAAGAACCAGTGGACGTATCGCGGGCCGGACGCCCTGCGCCTGGGGGCGCCCGAGTTCCGCGACGACCTCGGCGGCCGGTTCGGCATGTACCTCGGCTCCCCGCTGTCGGATGGCGGCTTCGTCGGACAGAGCTCCCAGACCTCGGGAGCGCTGGTCGGGCTGGGGCCCGGTCTGTATGAGCGGTGGTCGTCGCCGTTCACCCCCGGGGAGGCGCCGCCCATCGCGGCGCCGTACGCCCTCGCGGGGGGCGACCGCGTGTACGCCTTCGGGGGGACGCCGTCGGTGGTGAACGGCCGGACCGGCGCGGTGATCGCCGCGATCGGCGCCCTGCCCGCCGACGAGTCGGTCGCGGAGCCGGTCGGCGCCCCGGACGGTGGCGCGCGCGTGGTGACCCTGGTCACCGAGACGGCCGCCCGCACCCTCACGCGGCGGGTCACGCTGCACCGCATCGACCCGGACGGGACGATCGCATGGTCGGCCGTGGTGGCGCAGGGCGTGGGTCCGCTGGGGGTGGACATCAGCGCGGTGAGCGTCGGCCCCGACGGCACCGCATACCTGGGCGTGGCGACCTCCAACGGCATCTCCCGCTGGGACGGGCGGCTGGTGGCGGTGGGGGCGGACGGGACGGTGGCCTGGGACGTCCCGGTGGGCGGCATGCCGTCTCGGCCGGCGATCGATGCCGCCGGCAACGTGTGGACCGTGACCAGCCGCGGGCTGGTCGTCGGCCTCGGGCGGGCCGGCGCCGTGGCGTTCTCACGGCGGTTCGCGGATCCGGGCGGCGCGGGCTCGGTGGCGTCCCATCGCGGGGGCGTCCTGGTGCAGGCGGGCGGGATCACCGTGCGGCTCGTCGCCCGGCCGGCGGGTGCCGCCCCGGCCGGCGCCTCGGTGCGGCTCGCGCCCGCCGTGACGCTGGTGCGGCGGCCGTTCCGCTGCGTCGCGCCCCCCGGCGGGCGTCCCAGGACGTGCCTGTACCGCCTCGACGCCACGCTCCCCCTGCGGATCGACACGCCCTCGGACGGCACGGCCGGCATCGTCATCGCCCCGGCGCGCCCGATCCTCGTCGGCGACGGACGGGGCCGCCGGGTCCCGGTGCGGCCGGCACGGAACACCGTGCGGGTCCTGGCCGGCGAGAACCGCATCCAGCTCGACGGCTTCCACGCGCTGCTGTCGGTGTGCACGCCGGGGCCGCCCTGCACGGTCCGCCCCGGCGACTACCGCGTGACCGTCACCCTGCGCGGCGGCGGTCCCGCCCGCACGTTCACGCGCACCATCCGGGTCCTCCCGGGCGATGGGCGCTGGGTCGACTAACCCGGGGGTTCCGCCACCAGGCTGCGTTCGTTCGGCGCCAACGGCAGGACGTCCTCCACGAACGAGCGCACCGCCTCGCCCAGGCCCACGTCCGCGCCGCGGTTCTCGGACATGAACCACCGGTGGTCCATGCGGGCTCCAGCTTGTCGCGCAGGCCGCCGGGGATGGACGCCACCGTCGGCTCGAAGACCCGGTCCAGCCACCGCGCCGCGGCGACGGTCTCCGGGAGGTCCCGGCCCGACTCGCTCTCCATGCGGGCGCGGTAGACCGCGATGTCGTTCAGCAGGCGGCGGGCCTGGTTCTCCTGGGTGCGCAGGCCGGTGAGCTCGTAGAGCCGCGGCCCGTGGTAGCCGATCTCCACCACGCGCGGCTTGAGGCGCACCAGATCACCGTCGGGCGACCGGGAGATCTCCATCTCCTCCAGGTCGAAGCCCAGGGCGTTGAGGGTCCGCAGCCGCCGGGTGATGCGGTAGGTGTCCCCGGCGGGGAACACCTCCTCCTCGGTCACCTGCGCCCACAGCGCCGTGTAGCGGCTCTCGATCTGCGCGGCGGTCTCGTGCGGGTCGGCCTCCGGGGGAAGGCTGCCCTCCTCGCGCAGCTCGCCCAGGTCGCGGGCGATGTTGGCGCGGGCGATCGCCACGTCGCCGGTGCGCTCGCGGTTGGCCAGCTCGGCGTGCAGCTCCCCGGTCTCGGTGTCCACCACGTAGGCCGTCAGCGCGCCGGCATCCCGGCGGAACAGGGTGTTGGCCAGCGAGCAGTCACCCCAGACGAACCCGGCCAGGTGCAGCCGCACCAGCAGCCCCGCCAGGGCGTCCAGGATGCGCTCGCGCAGGTGCGGGACGTGGCCCTCGGCCAGCAGCACGCGGTAGGTGAGCGAGAAGTCCAGGTGCCGGGTGATGAGGATGCCGTCCACGCTCGCGCCGCGGCGGTCCACGACGCCCACCGGCGTCACGGCCGGCAGCCCGGCGCCCACCAGGTGGCGCAGCAGGCGGTACTCGCGGTGGGCGAGGTAGGCGGGCATCTCCTTCAGCGCGTACAGCGAGCCGCTGTAGTCGCAGAAGCGCACCACGTGGCGGTGCGTGCCCTGCGGGATGTCCACCAGCCGCGGCAGGCGCCATTCGGCCAGCGGCTCCTGGAGGGGCAGGTCGAGGAAGTCCGGGTGCTCGCCGGGGGCGGCGATCGACAGCCGGGCGCTCATCGTCGGGGGACGGGCCATGGCCGCGGATCGTCGCAGTCCCGGGCTCCGCGCAACAGCGGGAGCTGGATTCAGGTTCCCGCGGTCAGGTGCGGGCGGCGGTCAGCCGGGCCGCTCGCGCGCGGCGAGGGCCTCCTCCAGGCGGGCCAGGGCGGCGTGGACGTCCCGCAGCGCGCCGCGCACGTCGTGCAGGTCACCGCCCATGTCGCCCACCGCCAGGCGCACCGCGGCGACCTCCCGGGCCAGGTACTCCGCCTCGGTCTGGGTGCGGTCGGCGATCTGCCGGTCCCGCTCGGAGTTCAGCCGGTCGCGCTCGGCCTGCCGGGTCTGCGCCAGCAGGATCAGCGGCGCGGCGTACGCGGCCTGCAGCGACAGGGCCAGGGTGAGCAGGATGAACGGGTACTCGTCGAACCGCAGCGAGCCGAACCCGGCGTTCACCAGGATCCACACGATCACCAGGATGGTCTGGAACACCAGGAAGCGGGCGGTGCCGATGAGGCGGGCCACGCCCTCCGAGAACCGGCCAAAGGCCTCCGGGTCGTAGTGGGGCTGCAGCTTCATGCTGCGGCGCGGCGCCGAGATGCTGCGGCGGCGCAGGCGAAGGGCCAGCGGGATGTTCACTCGTCCTCCTCGGCCATCGCGGTGTCACGCGCCGACCGCCAGCCCTTGGGGAGCATGGTGTCCAGCACGTCGTCCACGCTCACGGCGCCCAGCAGCCGGCCGGTGCCGTCGCACACCGGTGCCGCCAGCAGGTTCTCGGCGGCCAGGTGCTCGGCCACCACCATCACCGGCGCGTCCGGGTGCAGCGGGTCCGGGGCGTTGGGGTCGACGCAGCTCGCCGCCAGCGACGACGGGGGCTCGCGCAGCAGCCGCTGGAAGTGGGCGGTTCCGAGCAGCGGCCCGGTGGGCGTCTCGGTGGGGGGCCGCACCACGTACACCTGCGCGGCCAGGGACGGCGGCAGCTCGCGGCGTCGCAGCCGGGCGAGCGCCTCGGCCACCGTCGCGTTCGGGGGCAGGACCACCGGCTCGGGGTTCATGAGGCCGCCGGCGGTGTCCGGCCGGTAGGCCAGCAGCCGCCGCACCGGGGCGGCCTCCTCGGGCTCCATCGCGGCCAGCAGGTCGGCGCGCTCGAGGTCGGAGATCTCGCCCAGCAGGTCGGCCGCGTCGTCGGGGCTCATCGCGTCCAGCAGATGGCCGGCGCGCTCGCGGCCCAGCCGCCGCAGCATCCGGGCCTGCAGGTCCTCCGGCAGCTCCTCCAGCACGTCCGCGGCACGCTCGTCGTCGAGGGCGGCGAGCAGCTCCACCGCGTCGGGCTCGTCGAGCCCCAGCAGCGTCGACGCGACCTCCGCCGGGCGCATCTGGGCCAGTGCCGCCGCGCGCGCCATGGCGTCGGGCGCCGTGGTGCCCAGCCCGCTGATCTCGTCCCAGTCCACCACCCGGTGGTCGCGCCGCAGGCGCGCGCCGGCCGGCACCACGTCGGCGCTCACCAGGGACCAGCCGGATCCGTCGGGCGTGCGGGCCACCCCCACGTCGTTCACGCGCACCCGCTCACCGGCCGGGCTGAGGGTGCCCACGCGGTCCAGCAGCTCGCCCAGCACCAGCACCTCGCCGGGCCGCCGCTCGAACCGCCGCAGGCTCACCCGGGCGCTGGACAGGCGCGCGCCGTGGTCGTCCAGCGCCTCCAGGCGTCCGGCCGAGACGAAGATCGGCCGGCGCCGCACGCGCACCACCACGCCCAGGACCGGCGCGCCCGGCAGCCCGGGCGCGGCGACCAGGTCCGCGAGCCGGCCCACGCGCTCGCCCGCCGGGTCGAGCACCGCGAGGCCGGCCAGACGTGACGCGAACACCGGAACGGGGGGACGGCCCATGTGGTCAAGGTATCCACTCGTCCGGACCGCACCCTCAAGGTTGCGAGGGGCCGTTCCGACAAGGGGAGAGCCGGCCGGATGAATGCCTGCGTTGCACCCCGGGGACGGATCCCCGCGTCCACTCCAAGCCTCACCGACCACGAGGTGAACCGAGGATGCACGCCGATCCCCGCCTTGAGACCGATTCCGCCCGTCCGGACGAGCTCGTCCTGATGCTGTTCGAGGGCGCCGCGCGATTCGGTCGTCAGGCAGTCGCCGCGTTCGACGCGGGCAGGGACGACGCACAGGTGAATGTGGACCGGGTCCGGGCGATTCTGCAGGAACTCGACCGCAACCTGGATCGCCGGGCCGGCACGATCGGCCGTCACCTGGGCGCGATCTACGACTACCTGCTCCGGCGGCTCGCCGGCCCCGAGGTGGGCCGCGACGCCATGTCCGAGGTGGTCTCCGACATCGAGACCCTCGCCCAGACCTGGTCCGTGCTCGTCGAGCGGCGCGACGCCGAACTCGCCGCCGCCTAGGCCCACCACAAGGAACGACGGGAACACGATGGCAGTCACGAGACTCACCCCGGAGGACGTCGTCGCTTCGATCGCGGAGCTCCCGCCGATGCCCGCGAGCATCAGCGAGGTCATCTCCGCGTGCGACGACCAGGACATGACCGTGGGGCAGCTGTCGCAGGTGGTCCTGCGCGACCAGAGCCTGACCGCGAACATCCTGAAGCTCGCGAACAGCGCGTTCTACGGACATGCCCGCCGGGTCACGACCGTGACCGAGGCCGTGGTGCTCCTGGGCTTCTCGGCCATCAAGAGCCTCGCGATCTCCAGCCACACGGCGCGGCTGCTCAACCGCTCCCTGCCGGGCTACGGCCTGCAGGCCGGCGAGCTGTGGCACCACTCGATGTGCGTGGCGTTCACCGCCCGCCGCGTCGCGGTGGAGGTCCACCTGGCGCCGGTGGAGGAGGCGTTCGTCGCCGGCCTGCTGCTGGACATCGGCAAGACCGTCCTCTCCAGCCACCTGGAGGGCGCCTTCGGCGAGGTCATGCGGGTCGCGGCCGAGCGTCACGCGCCGTTCCACCACATCGAGGCCGAGCTGCTGGGCTTCGACCACGCCGAGCTGGGCGCGCGGATCGCCGCCAAGTGGAGCTTCCCGCCGGAGCTGGAGGAGGCCATCCGCTTCCACCACGACCCGGCCCAGGCGACGCTCAAGCCCATGCTCTCGCACGTGGTCCACGTCTCGGACGTGGCCTGCACGATGCTCGGGCAGGGCATCGGCGGCGACGGCCTCGCGTACGAGGTCTGCCCGGAATCCCTCGAGGCGCTCGCGTTCGACCAGGCGCGCATGATGCGGCTGATGGACGAGATCGCACCCATGATGGATTCCGGCGCGTTCGGGATCGACTGAGGCCAGGGAGGGCTCGTGTTCAACGACATCACCACCGTCACGCTCACCGCCGCGATGCGCGGCGCGACCATGCGCCAGACGGCGCTCGCGCAGAACATCGCGAACGCCGACACGCCCGGCTACAAGCGCATCGACGTGAACTTCGAGGGCGCGCTCGCGAAGGCGCTCGAGACCGACCGGGAGGCGCTCGCCGCCGCCCGGGACATCGCTCGTCCCACCGGGTTCTCCTCCGCGCGTGAGCGCGCGCTGGACCAGGTGCGGCCCGAGATCGTCCGCGACGGCACCACCACGGTGCGCGTGGACGGCAGCAACGTGGACCCGGACAACGAGATGTCCGAGCTCGCCGCGAACCAGCTGGCCTACAACACGGTGACCGCGCTGCTGGACTCGCGGTTTACGCAGATGCGCTCCGTGATCATGGGCCGCTAGGTCCGCGGACACCCAGGGACAGGGAGACACGCAGATGGGGATGTACCCGGCACTCGGGATCAGCGCCACGGGCCTCGCGGCCCAGCGGCTGCGCATGGACGTCATCGCGAACAACCTCGCGAACGTGGACAGCACCACGGGCGTGGGGGAGGCGTACCGCCGCAAGGTGGTCGTCATGGGCGAGGCGCCCGGCGGCATGCAGTTCCGCATTCCGCGACCCACGGGGGACGCGTCCGCGGGCGCGGCCGGCGACCTCCACGGCGTGGACGTCCAGGCGATCGCCGAGGACCAGACCGCCCTGCGGCGGGTCTACGAGCCCGGCAACCCGCTGGCCGACCAGTTCGGCTACGTCACCAAGCCCAACGTGAACCCGGTCACCGAGATGGTGGACATGGTCGCGGCCAGCCGCTCCTACCAGAGCAACGTGACCGCGTACGAGGCCACCAAGAACATGGCCAAGGAAGCCCTGAGGCTGCTCCGGTGATCACTCCAATCTCGGACATCGGATCCATCGGCGGCGTCAGCGCGTCGATGCTCGCGCAGATCGCCGCCGCGCAGATGCCGGCGCCGATGGCGCCCCTGCAGGCCCCGTCGCTCGACGGGAACGCCTCCACGACCCCGGCCACCGGCGGCTTCGGCACGCTCCTGGCGCGTGCCGTCAACGGCCTGTCCGACCAGGTGAACTCGGCCGACCGCATGCAGCAGCTCGCGGCGACCGGCCAGCTGTCGGACCCCCAGATGGCCATCGTGGAGACGACCAAGGCGGAGCTGTCGCTCAGCACGGCGATCCAGGTCCGTAACAAGCTCGTGGAGGGCTGGCAGGAGCTCTCCCGTATGTCGGTCTGATCGGGGTCTGATCCGTGGGCGCACTCGGCAAGGCAACGTCGTTCTGGTCTGGGCTCTCGGGCCCGGGCCGGCGACTCATCATCGGGGCGGCGGTCATCTTCGCCGTGGGCCTCTTCCTGCTCATGCGCCTGTCGGGTGCCACCGACTACGCGACCCTCGCGACGACCCAGACCACCGCGGACGCCGCGGCGATCACCCAGGAGCTCAACGCCCAGGGGATCCCGTTCCGCACCCGCGACGGCGGCACCACCATCCAGGTGCCCGCCGGTCAGCTCGACCAGGCCCGGCTCGGCCTCGCCTCCAGCAACCTGCTGGCGGGCGGCGGCGCGACGGTCGGCATGGAGATCTTCGACAAGCAGGGCTGGGGCGCCACCGACTTCACCCAGCGCGTGAACCTCACACGGGCCATGGAGGGGGAGCTGTCGCGCACCATCGGCAAGCTCGACCAGGTCCAGAGCGCCAGCGTGAAGCTCGCGGTGCCCAGTGAGCGGCTGTTCACCGACAACCAGAAGCCCACCACGGCCAGCGTGCTGCTCACCCTCGTCCCGGGTGCGACCCTGGACGCCGGCCAGGTCACGGGCGTGAGCCGCCTGGTGGCGATGGCGGTGCCGGGCCTGGACGCCAAGAACGTCACGATCACCGACACGCAGGGGAACATCCTCAACGGCGGTGACGACAGCGCCACGGCGGCGGCGAACTCCCGCCTGGCCGTGGAGTCCGAGTACGAGCGCACCACCCAGGCCAAGCTGGACGGCATGCTCGCCGCCATCCTGGGCCCGGGCAAGGCCGTACCTGGACAAGACCTCCAGCGTCACCGAGGAGTACGACCCGCGGAAGGAAGGCGGGGTCGAGCTCGAGACGGACACCACCACCGAGAAGCTCGACCAGAAGGGCGGCGGGACCGCCGGCGCCGTGGGCGCCTCGCCCAACAGCCCGGGGAACACCTTCCCGGCGACCACGGGCTCCAACGGCACCACCAACTACACCAAGGGCTCGACCCGCAGCCAGAACGGCGTGGACCGCGTGGTCACCAACCGCGAGGTCGCCGGCGGGACGCTGATCAAGCAGTCGGTGTCGGTCCAGGTGTCCGACGAGATCGCGGCCGGCGACGTGCAGAAGATCCAGGCCGCGGTCGAGGCCGCGGTTGGCTACGACCAGGCGCGAGGAGACAACGTGACGGTCGCCTCCATCGCCTTCGCAAAGGACGCCCTCGCCACCAAGAACGCCGCGGGCACCGAGACCACGGCCACCGCCCCGAGCATGGACATCATGGGCATCGCCAAGACGGCGGCCGCCGCGATCGGCCTGCTGATGATCCTCATGATGGCCCGCAAGTCGCTCAAGCGGCGCCAGACCGAGCTGGAGAAGGCCCTGCCCGAGCTGCTGTCCCGCGGGCCGGTCCCGGTGGGCGAGCTCGCCGCCGTCGCCGCCGCCCCGCGCCGCCGAGCGGCAGATGGAGGACCTGGCGCTGCGCAAGCCCGACGACATGGCCAAGCTCATGCGCTCCTGGCTGATCGAGCGCAGGTAGCACCGTGGCCCCGCTTCCCGCCGACACCAAGCTCACCGGCCGCCAGAAGGTCGCGATCGTCATCATCGCCCTGGGCCCCAAGGCCGGCGCCGAGGTGTTCAAGCACCTCAAGCCCGAGGAGATGGACGAGCTCACCCTCGAGATCGCGGCCCTCGGGCCCATCTCGTCCGAGCTCAAGCAAAAGGTGCTCAACGAGTTCTACGAGACCGCCGTCGCGCAGAACTACCTCACCGAGGGCGGCCTGGCCTACGCCCGGTCGGTGCTCGAGCAGGCGCTGGGATCGGAGCGCGCGAACGAGGTGCTGGAGCGCCTCGCCGCCGCCATCCAGGTGTCGCCGTTCGAGTTCCTGCGCCGCACCGACGCCTCGCAGATCCTGAACGTGGTCTCCAACGAGCACCCCCAGACGGTCGCGCTCATCCTCGCCTACCTGCCGCCGGACACCGCCGGGCAGGTGGTGAGCTCGCTGCCGGCGGAGCTGCAGTCGGAGGTCGCGATGCGCCTGGCGCTCATGGACCGCACGGCCCCCGAGGTGATCCGCGAGATCGAGAACGTGCTGGAGCGCAAGCTCAGCAAGGTGATCAACCAGGACTTCACCACCGCCGGCGGCGTGAAGGCCCTCGTCGAGGTGCTGGGCAAGGTGGACCGCTCCACCGAGAAGACGATCCTGGAGAGCCTGGAGGAGCAGAGCCCCGAGCTGGCCGACGAGGTCCGCCGCCTCATGTTCCTGTTCGAGGACATCGTCATGCTCGACGACCGCAGCATCCAGCAGGTGCTGCGCGAGGATCGCCCTCAAGGGGCAGGCCGAGAACGTCCAGGAGAAGATCTTCAAGAACATGTCCTCCCGCGCCGCGGAGATCATCAAGGAGGACCTGGAGTTCATGGGTCCGGTCCGGGTGTCGCAGGTGGAGGAGGCCCAGCAGAAGATCGTGGCCGTCATCCGCAAGCTCGAGGACGCCGGCACCATCATCGTGGCGCGTGGCGGGGACGACGACCTTGTCGCCTAGCGCCCGCGGGGGCGCCCGATGACCGCGCGCCGAAGCCCCATCCGCGGCGTCGTCCTCGGCGAGGCCCACGAGGTGCAGCTGCGCGAGCAGCCGAACCGTCTCTCGGTGCTCACTGCCGGCAGCGCGCAGGCGCTCGCCGCGATGGCGGAGGCCGAGGCCAACGCGATCGTCGCCGAGGCGGAGATGGCGCGCGAGCGGGCCGTCGAGGACGGATGGCGGGAGGGCTACGAGGCCGGGATCGGCGAGGCACGCGCCCGGATGTCCGACGCGGTCGCCGCGACCGCGGGGATGCTGTCGGCGATGGAGGAGGAGCTCGCCGCCCTGCCGGAGCGCCTCGCCCAGGAGGTCGCCGCCGTCGCGCTGGAGACCGCCGCCCGCATCATCCGCGCCGAGCTGGCCGTGCGGCCCGAGCGCGTGGTGGACGTCGCCCGCGGGGCGATCCGCCGCGCCACCGACCGTGACCGGCTGCTCGCGCACGTGAACCCCGCGGACCTCGCCGTCATGCGCGAGGCCACCGCCGGTCTCGTCGACCAGATGGGCGGCATCCACCGCTTCGACGTGATCGAGGACCCGCGCATCGCCCCCGGCGGCTGCGTGCTGGAGACCCCGTCCGGCGACGTGGACGCCCGCATCGAGAGCCAGCTGTCACGCATCCTGGAGGGGCTGTCCGCCCCGCCGGACGGCGAGATCATCGACCACCCGTGACCGTGCTGGCCGACGCCACCGGCGACGCCTTCGCCGACGTCCGGGCGCGGATGCGGGCGCTCGACCCGTACCGCATGAACGGCCGCGTCGCGGAGCTCATCGGCCTGGTCGTCGAGTCCCGCGGCCCGTCGGCCCGTGTCGGCGAGCGCTGCGAGATCCAGCTCCAGGGCCACCGGGTGGGCACGCCGCCGCTCGACGCCGAGGTGGTGGGCTTCCGTCATGGGCGCACGCTCCTGATGCCCCTGGGCGAGGCGTCCGGGATCGGTCCGGGGCAGACCGTCGTGGCCTCCGGTTCGACGCTGCGCGTGGGCGTGGGTCCCGACCTCCTCGGCCGGGTGCTCGACGGCCTGGGCCGCCCGCTGGACGACGGCCCGCCGATCAGCGCCGTGAAGCGCATGTCGGTGGACGCCCGCCCGCCGTCGCCGCTGGGCCGTCCGCCCATCGACACGCCGATCGCCCTGGGCGTGCGCAGCCTCGACGGCCTGAACCCCTGCGGGCTGGGCCAGCGCCTCGGCATCTTCGCCGGCTCCGGCGTGGGAAAGAGCACGATCCTCGGGATGATGGCGCGCAGCACCTCCGCCGACGTCAACGTGATCGGGCTCATCGGCGAGCGTGGCCGTGAGGTCCGCGAGTTCCTGGAGAAGGACCTGGGGCCCGAGGGCCTCGCCCGGTCGGTGGTCGTGGTGGCCACCAGCGACCAGCCGGCCCTGGTGCGCATCAAGGCGGCGTTCGTCGCCACCACGATCGCGGAGTACTTCCGTGACCAGGGCAACGATGTGCTGCTGATGATGGACTCGGTCACCCGCCTGGCGATGGCGCAGCGCGAGGTGGGCCTCGCCATCGGCGAGCCCCCGGCGACCCGCGGCTACACCCCGTCGGTGTTCGCCATGCTGCCCCGGCTGCTGGAGCGCGCCGGCACCAGCCCGCGCGGCACCATCACCGGCCTCTACACCGTGCTGGTGGAGGGCGACGACATGAACGAGCCCGTCGCCGATGCGGTGCGAGGCATCCTGGACGGCCACATCGTGCTGTCCCGCGACCTGGCGCACCGGGGCCACTACCCGGCCGTGGACATCCTCCAGTCGGTGTCGCGGCTCACCGGGCAGCTGCTCACCGGAGCCGAGAAGGCCGCCGCCTACCGCATGCGGGAGCTGCTGGCGGCGTACCACCGCGCGGAGGACCTCATCGCCATCGGCGCCTACGTGCCGGGCTCCGATGCCCGCGTCGACGAGGCCCGGGCGAAGATGGACCGCATCGAGGCCTTCCTGCGCCAGACCGTCGACGAGCCCTACGACCGGGCCCACACGATGGCGTCGATGATCGACATCGCCGAGGCCGGCGGCGACGGAGGCGCGATCGCCCTCCCGGCCGTGACCGGCGAGGTCGTCGACGCGCCGGGCAGCCTCACCGGCACCTTCGACCCGCTCCCCCCGGGCGCCGAGGTCGTTTAGAGCTTCTTATGGCCGCCCGGCCTCGCGCGAGGTTTGGCGCTGAGATGCGTCCGGCGACGTTGGCCCCAGGAACCACGGCTCACGCCTGCCTGCAACCAGTGTGCTCGGCTCATCCATGAGCCGATTGCATTTGGCAGTCATCCACCGGATTGGGTGCTCTGCGGCCGTCTGGGATCAGCGTCCTCACGGGTACCGATAGTTGAACTGCCTCGGCTTCACCGGTAGCGCGCCAGGGGTGGAAACCGCGCCGTCCCGGCGCGGCGACCCATCATGCGGTGCACCACTGTCCGGGGATGCGAGGCAGCCGTTGTGGACGGCGAGGAATGAATGAGGGCGACCCAAGGATGGGGAGCTGTGCTCAGTGGCAGCGCAGCCGCAAGGCGTTGTTCCTGGGGCCAACGCCCCCAGACGCACACATGGGCAGCGCTCGCGCGAGTCGACCAGGCGATGAAAAGCAACGAGAACGACCACAAGTGAAAAGCAAACGGCGCCCCTGCGGGGCGCCGAAGCAACTGTTGCACCGGGCAAAGCCCGGATCACTCCAAACCCTTCATTTGGACGGGGGCGTTCAGCGCCCCCGTCCAAACGTTTGTTGCTTCTGTCACGTGGTGCTGGCATCCTTCCGCCCCACTTAGCAACCATCGCCACAAAGGGGGCGTCCATGCGGGTGGGCGATGCGATGAATCCGGTGACGGCGATCGTCGGTCCCGAGCACACGCTGGCGCAGGCCGCGGTGCGGATGATCCAGAACAAGACCGGCGCGGCCGTGGTCATGGACCACAGCCTCCCGGGGCCGGCGGTTGTGACGGAGCGGGACCTGCTGCACGCGATCGCGGACGGGCTCGACCCGAAGACCGAGCGGGTCGCCGATCACATGACGAGCGCGCTGGTCACCGCGGGCCCGGACTGGCCGATCGCGAAGGCCGGGGGACTGATGGTGCGGCACGGCGTCCGGCACGTCGTGGTGTTCGAGGAGGCGGCCCTCGTCGGGATCCTCTCGATGCGGGACGTCGTTCGGGTCGGCGGGCTGATCCCGGCCAGCGAGGCGGCCACGGCCTGACGCCGTCGTCGGGCGGCGGGGGAGGCGGCGGCGGACCGTCGTCGTCCCCGCCGCCGCCCGGGCGCCCGCGGAACTCCCAGACGGCGTGCGCCACGAACAGGCCGAGCACGCCGATCGTGTAGAGCGCCCCGATGATGGCGACGAACCCCATGGGCTGAACGTACGCCCAAACGCTCCGTCGGCCGGTGAAGTCCCGGTAAGGATCTCCCCGCCGACCGCCGCGGGCGTGCTACTCCTGGCGGGATGGCCCCCGCCCCCGACCGTGACGCCCGCACCCCCCGCGCCCGGATCCGGGACCTGGCGCCGTACGTCCGCCCGCACCGCTGGGCGCTGCTGGGAGGGATGGTGCTGGGCCTGGGGGCCACCGGCGTCGCCCTGGTCCAGCCGCTCGCCGCCCAGCGCGTCCTGGAGGTGGTCACCGCCGACGGCGGCGCCGCCCGCGGGCCGGTGGTGCTGCTGCTGGTGCTCATGGCGCTGGGCGCCGCCCTCGGCGCGGCCCAGGGGGTGCTGCTGGGCCGCACCGCGGAGCGCGTCGTGCTGCGGGCGCGGTCCCGGTTGGTGGACCGGCTGCTGCGCCTGCGGATGACCGACCTCTCGTCCCGGCCCGCCGGGGACCTGGTCGCCCGGGTCACCTCCGACGCCACCCTGCTGCGCGCCGCGGCCACCACCAGCATCGTGGAGGGCGTGAACGGGGTCATCGGCCTGGTCGGCGCGATCATCCTGATGGCCCTCCTCGACATCCTGCTGCTGGGCGTGACCCTGTCGGCCCTCGCGCTGGTGGCCGTGGCCCTCGTGGTGACGCCGCAGCCAGGAGGCCGTCGGCGCGGTGGGCGCGGCGCTCGACGAGGCGCTGCGCGGCATCAGGACCGTGAAGGCCGCCGGCGGGGAGGAACGGGAGGCCCGCCGCGTGGGGGACGCGGCCACCGAGGCGTACCGGCAGGGCACCCGTGCGGTGGTGCTCAACACGCTGGGGTCGGTGGCGGCGGGCGCCGGGCTTCAACTGGCGTTCCTCGCGGTCCTCGGGGCCGGCGCCTGGCGCGTCTCGGAGGGGGCGCTCGAGCTGCCGGGGCTGGTGGCGTTCCTGCTCTACCTGTTCTTCCTCGGCGGCCCCATCAGCTCCATCACCGGCGCGGCCACCGGCCTGCAGCAGGGCCTGGCCGCCGTCGCCCGGATGCGCGAGCTGGAGGGGCTGGGCACCGAGCGGGGCGGGCTGGCGACGGCGCGGCCCGTGGCGCCCGGGGAACCGTTGGTGCGCATGCGCGGCGTCCGCGTGCGGTACGGCGACGGCGACGGCGCCCCGGCCCTGGACGGCGTCGACCTGGATCTGCCGCGCACCGGGCACACCGCCCTGGTGGGCCCGTCGGGAGCGGGGAAGACGACCCTCGTCGCGGCGATCCTCCGATTCGTGGAGCCCGCTGAGGGGTCGATCCTGCTGGACGGCCTGCCCGTGGCCGACTGGCCGCTGGCCGAGCTGCGGCGCCGTGCGGCCTACGTTGAGCAGGACGCCCCGCTGCTGCCCGGGTCGCTGGAGGAGAACCTCAGGTACACCGCGCCGGACGCGACCGACGACGAGGTGGCCGAGGTGGTGCGGCGCCTTCGGCTGGGCGGCCTGGTCGCGCGCCTGCCCGACGGGCTGGCATCGTCACCGCTGGCCACCACCATCTCCGGCGGCGAGCGCCAGCGCATCGCCATCGCCAGGGCGCTGCTGCGCCGCCCGGAGCTGCTGCTGCTGGACGAGGTCACGGCCCAGCTGGACGCCCTGGCCGAGGCCGCCGTGACCCTGGCGATCGCCGAGGCCGCACGCGACCGGGCGGTGCTGACCATCGCGCACCGGCTGTCCACCGTCGTGGCGGCCGACCGGATCCTGGTGCTCCGGGCGGCCGGCACCCACGCGGAGCTGATGGACGCGGACGAGCTCTACAGAACGCTGGTGCGCACCACGCTGCTGCCCCTCGCGGCGGCCGGCGCATCGGAGTCGATGGTCTGAACGGCGGCGGTCAGCCGCGGCGGTAGCCGGTGCGGAAGCGGCGCTCGGCGCCGGCCGAGGTGGATGCGGCGCCGTCGGAGAGCGTCTCGCGGACGCGCACGCAGACCTCGTACAGGCCGCCGGCCGGGAGCTCCGGCGTGAACCACGACGTGTCGTGCACCTCGTCGCAGACGATGACCGTCTGGGTGCGCAGGTCCTTCAGGCGCACCTGGTAGCGCCGGTCGGTTCCCTCCCTGCTGTCGGGTGGGGCGTCCCAGCGCACCTCCAGCTCACCCGGCTGGATGCAGGCGGGCAGGGGCCACAGGATGGGGGCCGCCGGGCCCCGCGCGGTACGGGCCCGCGGGACGGCGGGTGGTGCGAACGTCGATGTCATCGTGTCCTCCGGCATCGTCATCTCACCATTCACGACGCCTCAACCGGTCAAACCTGACGCGGCAGTTGTAAGAGGATTATGAAGTCTTCGTTCCCAGCTCCTGCGCGATGATGTCGAGGCCCCGCATGAGCGCCGCCCGCTCGGCCGGATCCAGCCGCTCCAACGTCGCCCGCAGGGGCCGCAGGCGCTCCCGCGTCCACGCCCGCACCGGCTCCTCGACCTCCGGGGTGAGGGTCACGAGCGTGCGCCGCCGGTCCTCGGGGTCCGGCGCGCGCGTCACCAGCCCCGCCGCGTCCAGCTCGGCGACCATGAGGCTGGCGGCGGCGAGCGTCACCCCCAGCGCCTCGGCGATGCCGCCCACCGAGGTGGGCGCCCGCTCGGCCACCACGAACAGCACCGGGACGTGGCGCGGCCCCAGCCGGGAGTCCTTGCACATCTCCCCGAAGCCCGGCGGCGGGCTCACCTGCCGGAGCCCGGACACCACCTCGCGCAGGGCCATCCCCAGCGCGCGCACCTCGTCGGCGTCGACGTTGTCGCCCGGCGTCATCGGCGGCCATCCCCGTGCACGGAGGCGATGATAGTGCGGCCGCCCGCCGCGCCCGCGGCGCCCCGCGCGCTCCTCTTCGACGTCTTCGGGACGTGCGTGGACTGGCGCACCTCGATCGCCCGCGAGGTCGCCGCCGCCGCGGCCGGACTGGGCGCCGAGGTGGACGCGACGGCGTTCGCCGACGCCTGGCGCGCGATGTACCAGCCCTCGATGCACGCGGTCCGGACGGGGCGGCGCGCGTGGACGGTGCTCGACGTCCTCCACCGCGAGAGCCTGGACGCGCTCCTGCCGCGGTTCGGCCTCGGCGGGCTCGACGAGGCCGCCCGGCGCCGCCTGAACACCGCCTGGCACCGCCTGGATCCCTGGCCGGACACGGTGCCCGGACTGCGTCGTCTGGCGGACCGCTTCACGATCGCCCCCATGTCGAACGGCAACACCGTCCTGCTGGAGGCCCTGGCCCGCCACGCGGGCCTGCCGTGGCACCGCATCCTGGGCGCCGAGACCAGCGGCGCGTACAAGCCGCTGCCCCAGTCGTACCTGCGCGGGGTGGGCGCGCTGGGGCTGCGCCCCGGCCAGGTGATGCTGTGCGCCGCCCACAACGCCGACCTCGCCGCGGCGGCGGCCGTGGGCCTGCGCACGGCCTTCATCGCCCGGCCCCGCGAACACGGGCCGCACCAGCGGACCGACCTGGGGCCCGACAGACCGTGGGATCTGGTGACGCGCGACATCCTCGACCTCGCGGATGCGTTGGGGGCCGGCTGACGGGCGATCGCACTTGACAGAATGATCTAGCGATCTAGATTGTTTTGTATTGATAGCAAACCCGGGAGGGATCGCATGAGCGCGATCGAGGCCACGGGCCTGACGAAGCGGTTCGGAACGGTGCAGGCGCTTGCGGGGGTGGACCTGTCGGCGGCGGAGGGCACCGTGCTCGGCGTCCTGGGACCGAACGGCGCGGGCAAGACCACCGCGGTGCGGATCCTGTGCACGATCCTGCAGGCCGACGAGGGCTCGGCGTTCGTGGCGGGGGTCGACGTTGCCCGGCACCCGCAGCGCGTGCGGGAGCTCATCGGCCTCGCCGGCCAGTACGCGGCCGTCGACGAGAACCTGACCGGCCGGGAGAACCTGCGGATGGTGGGGATGCTCACCCACATGGGCCGCCGCGCCGCGCGGACGCGGGCCGCCGAGCTGCTGGAGCGCTTTGAGCTGACCGACGCGGGCGACCGGCCCGCCCGCACCTACTCCGGCGGCATGCGCCGGCGGCTCGACCTGGCCGCCGCGCTGGTGCACCGCCCGCCGGTGCTGTTCCTGGACGAGCCCACCACCGGGCTCGACCCCAGCAGCCGCACCGGCCTGTGGGGCGTCGTGGAGGACCTGGTGGCCGACGGCACCACCGTGCTGCTCACCACCCAGTACCTGGAGGAGGCCGACCGGCTGGCCGACCGCGTGGTGGTCATCGACCGCGGATCGGTCATCGCGCAGGGCACGCCCGGCGAGCTCAAGCGGACGCTCGGCGCCACCATCATCGAGTTCACGATCCCGGAGCCGGCCGAGGCCGCGCGCGCCCGGAGCGCCCTGGCCGCCGTTCCCGGCACCGTGGACGGGGAGGACGGCCTGGTGCGCTTGGCCGTCACCGACGGCGGCGCCGCGCTCATGGACGCCGTGCGGGCCCTCGACGCCGCCGGCGTGCGGCCCGCCGCGGCCGCGGTCCGCGAGCCCACCCTCGACGACGTCTTCCTGGCCCTCACCGGCCATGCCGTCGAGACGCCCGCCGAGGAGGTGGCGGCATGAGCACCCAGGCCATGAGCGCCCGCGCCGTCATCCCGCCGTCGCCGGGAACGGTGGAGCGCGTCCGGAACGCCGTCTCCGACGCCCTCGTCATCACGTGGCGGAACCTGCTGACCATCCGCCGCCTGCCCCAGCTGCTGGTGTTCGCGACGATCCAGCCGCTGCTGTTCGTGCTGATGTTCCGGTACGTGTTCGGCGGGGCGATCCAGGTGCCCGGCGTCGACTACGTGAACTACCTGATGCCGGGGATCTTCGCCCAGACCGTGGCCTTCGGCGCCATCAACACCGGCGTCGGCCTGGCCGAGGACCGCGGCAAGGGGCTCATCGAGCGGCTGCGGTCGCTGCCGATGGCGCGCAGCGCCGTGCTCGCCGGGCGCACGACGGCCGACCTCACGCGGAACGTGCTGGTGGTGGGGCTCATGCTGGCGGTGGGCTTCGCCGTGGGCTTCCGCGTGCAGACCGACGTGTTCAAGCTCGCGCTCGGCATCGTGGTGCTGCTGGCGTTCGGGTTCGCCCTGTCCTGGGTCTTCGCCCTCATCGGGCTGTCGGTGGCGAACGCCGAGAGCGCCCAGGCCGCCTCGTTCCCCATCATGCTGCCGCTCGTGTTCGCCTCGTCGGCGTTCGTCTCCACCACCACCATGCCGGACTGGCTGACGCCGTTCGCCGAGCACCAGCCGGTGACGGCGGCCGTGGACGCCGTGCGCGCGCTGGTGCTGGGCGGCCCGTGGGGGACGGAGGTGCTCACCACGCTGGCCTGGAGCGCCGGAATCGTGGCGGTCTTCGCGCCGCTGGCGATCCGCCGGTACCGGCTGGGCTGAGGTCCGATGCCCCGGGTCGCCCCGGGGCATCAAGGTTCGGGGGGCCGCGGTCGATGTAGGGCCCGTGGCCAAGCCCTTCCGTTTCCGGCTGGAGCCGGTCCTCGACCTTCGCACGCGCCGCGAGGAGCTCCTGCAGATGGAGCTCGCGCAGTCCCTGCGCGCCTTCGCGTCCCAGCAGGAGCGCGCCGTCGCCGCCCAGGAGGCCCTGGAGGCCGGCGTCGCGGCGATGCGCGAGCGGGCCGGCGGGTCGGCGAGCCTGCTGGACCTGCGGTCCGGGCACGAGGAGATCGGCCGCCTGCGCCGGGTCATGGAGTACGAGCGGGAGGTCGCGGCCCAGATGGAGGCGATCGCCCTGGAACGCCGCGAGGACCTCGTGCGCGCCAGCCAGGAGCGCGAGACGCTCGTCTCCCTGCGCGACCGCGCCAAGCGCGCGCACGTCGCCGAGGCGGAGCGCAAGGAGCAGGGCGAGATGGACGAGCTGGCGACCCGCCGCGCCGCCCGCCAGGCCGGTGCCGGCCGCGGAGCCGCCGCATGAGCATGGTGCAGGCCCTCGGCCGGGTGAGTGAGATCCAGGCCATGGTCGCCGCCATCGCGCCGCCGGTCGCATCCGCATCCGCCGCGGCACCCGCGGTCGCCACCACCGCTCCCGCCGCCGCCGGGTCGTTCTCCCAGAGCCTCTCCACGGCACGCGGCGGCACGCCCGCCGCCACCACCGCTCAGCCGGCCGCTCCCAGCGGGCTGGCCACCGGTGGTGTCACCACGCTGCCCACCACGGGCGACGGCGCGGTGCCCGCGGCCATCGAGCCGCTGCTGCGGAGCGCCGCGGAGCGCAACGGACTGGACCCGGCGCTGGTCGCCGCGGTCGCCCGCGCCGAGAGCGGATTCCGCGTGGATGCCGGTTCCCCGGCGGGTGCGCGCGGTCTGATGCAGCTCATGCCCAGCACCGCCGCGGGCCTCGGTGTGAACGACATTCTCGATCCCGCTCAGAATCTGGGTGCCGGAAGCCGATACCTGAAGCAGCAGATCGACAGGTTCGGTGATCTGCGCCTGGCATTGGCCGCGTACAACGCGGGCCCGGGCGCGGTGAGCCGGTTCGGCGGAGTCCCGCCGTACGCCGAGACCCAGACCTACGTGGACCGGGTGCTCGGGTTCTACGAGCAGTACCGCAGCACCGCTGCGGCCACCCTCTGACATGGAGCTGGTGCGAGGGACATGATCAACGCAACGCTCGGGCCGCCTCCGGTGGCCGCGGGCAAGGTGGGACCGGCGGATCCGCCGGCCGAGGGCATCGACGCCCCGGCCCCGGACGACGCCGGAGGCGGATTCTCCGCCGCGCTGCGCGATGCGGCGTCCTCACCGGCACCCACGGCCAAGGACGGCACCGCCCACAACGACACCGCAGCCGGACCCGCTGAAGGGGAGCTGCACCAGACCACCGCCGACGCCGGTGGTCAGGACACGACGGAGGGCTCCGCCAAGGACGCCGCGACCGCGGGAACGCCCGCGGCCGGAACCGTCACCGCGGCCGGAACCGCCGCGGCCGCCGCGACGCTCGCCGTCGTGCCGCCCGCCGGCGCCACCGCGACCGCCGCCACCGCCGCGGTGGCCGCGATCACGGACACCGCCGCCGTGGCGACCACGGCCGCGCCCGGTCCGGTCGCCCCCGCGGCGCCCGGCCTCGCCGTGGCCGCGGCCGCGACCGCCGCCGGGGCAACCGCGCCGGTCCAGGCCGCCGCCACCGGCCAGGGAACCACCGACGGACAGACCGGACAGCAGCCGCAGACGGCCACGCCGGCCGCGGCCGCGACCCCGGCCACGCCGGCGACCCCGGCCACCGGAGCGGCGGCCACGCCGGCCACGCCGGCGACCCCCGCCGTGCCGGGTGCCGCGGCGGCGGCGCAGCCGGCGGTCGCCGCGCCCGCGGACGCCACCGGCGCCCCGCAGGCGTCCGCCACCACCCCGGCGGGGGATGCCGACGCCGCAACCGGCCCACGGCCGGCGGCGACGCTCACCATCACCCTCGCGCCCGTCACCCCCGACGCCGGCACCGCCGGTTCCCCGGCCGCGCCGGGGACCGCCCCGGGCGGGGCCGGCACGGAGGCCGGCAAGCCCGCCCTCGCCCCGCCGGCGCCGGGGACCGACGCGAAGCCGGCGGCGCCCGCGCCGCCGGTGACCGCCACGCCGCTGGACCCGTCGATGGTCGGCGGCGCCACGGCGAGCACCGGGCCCGCGTCCACCGCCGGCGGCACCCACGGCGCCGGTCACAGCGGCGCCGCCGGGGCCGCGCACGCGGCGGAGCTGGCGAAGGACATCGGCATGCGCATGCACGTCTCGCTCCGTGAGGGCGGCCGTGAGGTGATGCTGTCGATGCGCCCGCCGGAGCTCGGCCATGTCGTCGTGCGGATGGTGATGCACGACGGCGTGCTGCAGGCACATGTCATCGCGGACCGCCCCGAGGCGGCCCGGATGCTCGAGCAGGCGCTCCCGCACCTCGGGGAGGCCCTGGCCGAGCGCGGCTACACGCTCGAGGGCATGGACATCTCGTATCGCCACGAGGCCCAGGAGCGGCCCGCGACCGCCATGGACGGACGGCGCGGGTCGCAGGGGCTCGGCATCGATGCGGACATCTCATCCGTGGACGGCGCCGGTCTCTCGGAGGCCGCCATCCGCACCGCCACCGCCGCCGCCAACGGCCGGCTCGACATGCTCGCCTGAGGAGTCACGATGGCAGAACCCGTTCAGAACACCGCCGTCAGCGGAGCCTTCCAGCAGCAGCAGCTGCGGACGGTTAAGCAGAACGACGCCAGCAACCTGTTCTCGAGTGAGACGTTCCTGAAGCTCGTCGGCGCGCAGATGAAGTCGCAGAACCCGATGGAGCCGATGAAGGACACCGAGTTCATCTCCCAGATGAGCCAGTTCTCCAGCCTCGAGCAGATGACCAAGCTCAACACCACGATGACCTCCCTGGGCCTGGCCCTCCAGCTCACCCAGGGCGCATCGATGGTGGGCCAGCGGGTGAGCTACCTGCCCCAGGGCGCCAACGTCCCGGTGACGGGCACCGTTGACCGGGTCACCATCTCCAACGGCGGCAAGGACATGAGCCTGATCGTCGGCGGCGTGCAGGTCGCGCCGTCGCAGGTCGTGGAGGTGGCGGGGTCATGACCCCGATCGACCCCTCGATCCGCGGTGTCGGCGCAGGCCGCCCCGCGGAGCGCACCGGGCCCGCCGGCCCGGCACGCGAGGCCGGCCCCGGGGCCGCGCCGGGGTTCAACGCACTGCTCGCCAGCCGCCTCCGCGAGGCGCCGCCGGCCGAGCCGCTGCGCTGGAGCGCGCACGCGCGCGACCGGCTGGCGCAGCGGGGCATCCAGATCACGCCGGAGGTCGCGGACCGGCTCCAGGAGGCCGTGGGGCGCGCCGCAGCGAAGGGCGCCCGCGAGAGCCTGGTCATGGTTGACGACACCGCGTTCGTGGTGTCGGTGAAGAACCGCGTGGTCATCACGGCGGTCGACAAGGAGGGGATGAAGAACCAGGTCTTCACGAACATCGACAGCGCGGTGCTGGCCCCATAGCCGGCACCTGAGAGAGCACCGACACACCGAACGTACGGATGATGCTGGCGGTTGATCTGGACCTCACCGGAGGGGGGTCGGCCGCCACCTGGAAAGGAATTCCAACGCCATGATGCGCTCCATGTTCTCGGCCGTTTCCGGTCTGAGGAACCACCAGACGATGATGGACACCATCGCGTCGAACATCTCGAACGTGAACACCTTCGGCTACAAGTCCGAGCGCACCACCTTCAAGGACGCCCTGTACCAGAACCTGCAGGGCTCCTCGGCGCCCGTCGCGGGCGGGGTGGGCGGCACCAACGGCCGCCAGATCGGCCTCGGGATGAACCTGAACTCCGTGGACCAGGTGATGACCCAGGGCACCACGCAGAGCACCGGCGTGGTCACCGACATGATGATCAACGGCGACGGCTTCTTCCGCGTCGCGTCGGCCGGGGCGACCTGGGGCGGCGCCGGCGGCAACGACCTCGGCGCCGGCAGCGGCGAGCTCTACACGCGCGCCGGGAACTTCTCGTTCGACTCCGCCGGTCACCTGGTGACCACGGGCGGCAACTACGTGATCGGCACCGTCGCGGCCACCGGCAACGCCGGGCGTCTCCAGGTGAACCCGGCGACGACCGCCGCGATCAACGTGGACGCCTCCGGTGTGGTGACCGCCGTGGACGCCGCGGGCGTCGCCACCACCATCGGTACCGTCAGCCTCGCCAAGTTCGCCAACCAGGCGGGCCTGGAGCGGATCGGCGGCAACATGTACCGCGAGTCCAACAACTCCGGCGCGCCCGTGAACGGCGCCCCGGGTGGGGCCGGCGGGCACGGCACCGTCACGCCCGGCGCGCTCGAGATGAGCAACGTCGACCTGGCGCTCGAGTTCACCCAGATGATCGTCGCCCAGCGCGGCTTCCAGGCCAACAGCCGGGCCATCAGCACCAGCGACGACATGCTCCAGGAGCTCGTGAACCTGAAGCGCTAAGCGGGACGGACGACCCCCGGGCGCGGACCGCCGCGCCCGGGGCGGAGACGGGGTTCGCCACGGCGACGTGTGGATGTCGCGTGGCGACCCGTGTCCTCAATCGAGGCCCCCCGGCATCCGATATCCAAGGCGAGAACGGAATCGCCTTCGGGTGCCCCACGGGTTCAGGAGGAACCAGCGTGATCACCCTTCACAAGATCAACGGAGAGCCCGTCGTCCTGAACGCCGAGCTCATCGAGACCATCGAGTCCACTCCGGACACGCTCATCACCCTCATCGACCGACGCAGGTTGATGGTGGGGGAGACCGTGCAGGAGGTCGTGGAACGGGTCATCGACTACCGCCACATGATCGGCAACACGCCTCGCGCGGCGGCGCTGATCGCTGGGGTCCACGAGCGCGCCGCGGCCGACGAGGACGAGGACTGACCCCCGTGACCGCAACGCCTGCAACTGAGAAGGGGGGCGCCGTCACATGAGCGCACTCGTCGGCATCGGCATGGCCATCGTGCTCATCCTGGTGGGCATGATCCTCAAGGGCGGCACCATCGCCAGCATCATCAGCCCGCCGGCCTTCGTCATGGTGATGGGCGCCACCTTCGGCGTGATGATGGCCAGCTCCGGCATGGGCACCGTCGGGCTCATGATGAAGCTGTCCCTGGGCTCCGGCATGAAGGACCCGCCGGAGAACCGCCCCGAGACGATCAACCTCCTGGTGGGCTTCAGCGAGAAGGCGCGGCGCGAGGGGCTGCTGGCCCTGGAGGCCGACGCCCAGGACCTCCAGGACGAGTACCTGAAGAAGGGCATCCGCCTGGTGGTGGACGGCACCGACCCGGAGCTCGTGAAGGACATCCTCGAGACCGAGCTGGCCCAGACCGAGACGCGCCACCGCGTCAACCAGCAGATCTTCAAGAACGGTGGCGCCTTCGCGCCCACCATCGGCATCCTCGCGACGGTGCTCTCGCTCATCGGGGTGCTCAAGCACCTCGACCAGCCGGACACCCTCGGCCCCAAGATCTCCGCCGCCTTCCTCGCCACCTTCTACGGCGTGGCGGCCGCGAACGTCTACTTCTACCCGATGGGCAACCACCTGGCGCGCCACACCGCCGCCGAGGTCGCCCTGAAGGAGCTGATCATCGAGGGCATCCTGTCCATCCAGAGCGGTGACAACCCCCGGGTGCTCGCCGAGAAGCTCTGGGCCTTCGTGCCGCCGGCACTCCGCACGCCCGATGAGGGCGCCGGTGCCGGGGCGGACGAGGACCGGGCGGCGGCCTGACCGATGGCCAAGCGCAAGAAGCATCACGAGGAGCACCCGGACGAGCGCTGGCTCATCACCTACGCCGACGTGCTCACCCTCATGTTCGTGCTCTTCATGGTGCTGTTCTCCATCTCGGTGGTGAACACCGGCAAGTTCGAGCAGCTCAAGGAGTCGCTCGCCAAGGGGTTCTCCCCGGGCATCCTGGACGGCGGCGAGAGCGTCATGGAGCAGGGCCCGAACGACGTGGCCTCGCCCGTGTCGAACGCGCCCGTGGGGCTCGTGGACGTGCAGATCCCGGGGCCGCTGGGAACCACGCTGGCCGCCGACGGCACCTCCACCGAGCAGGCGCTGGAGACGGCGCAGCTGGAGGACGCCAAGAGCACGGTCGAGGCGGCGGTCAAGAAGGAGGGCCTGGGCGACCAGGTCACCACCACCGTGGACGAGCGCGGCCTGGTGATCCGCCTCAAGACCGAGCCGTTCCTGTTCCAGCCGGGCTCCGCGGGGCTCAGCCCGCAGGCGACGCGTCTGCTGGCGCCCATCACCACCACGGTGGCGAAGCTCCAGAACCCGGTGCAGGTGGAGGGTCACACCGACTCCACGCCCATCAGCACCGCCCAGTTCCCGTCCAACCTCGAGCTGGGCGCCGGCCGTTCCTGCGCCGTGCTCCGGGTGATGTGGAACTACAAGCTGCCGCCGTCGCGCACCAAGTGCGCGACCTACGGCGCGCTCTACCCGATCGCGTCCAACGACACGGCCGCCGGCCGCGCGAAGAACCGCCGCGTCGAGATCCTGGTGCTCCGCCTCCAGGGCACGCCCGACACGCCGGGCGCCCTCGGCGGCTGACCCGCCGCCACCCGAACCTCACGCACCACCGGAAAGGACTCCGACCCGATGAAGAAGATCATCATGATCGCCGCCCCGGTGATTCTGATCCTGGCCGTCGTCGGCTTCATGTTCCTGAAGCCCAAGCCGCCGCCGCCGGACGAGAAGAAGCTCGCCAAGGAGCACGGCATCACCTACACCATCAAGGAGCCCTTCGTGGTGAACCTGGCCGACACCGACGCGCGTCGTTTCGCGAAGGTCGGGGTGGCGCTGGGCGTGTCGAAGCTGTCGATGGCCCTCGTGCCGGCCGACGCCCACTCCGAGAAGGCGCCGCCCCTGGAGATGGAGCCCGAGATCCGGGACATCATCATCGCCGCGCTGCAGGAGAAGACCGGCGAGGAGCTGAGCCACAAGAAGGGCCGGGACGAGGTGAAGGAGACGATCATCAAGGACGTGAACAAGCACACGGAGCTGAAGCTCGTCGACGTGTACTACACGGAGTTCGCCATCCAGTAGCCGGGTGCCCTAGGCGCCCAGGTGGGGCTCCGGCGACAGCTCGACGTGGACCGTGGTCCCGTGGTCGCCGGAGCGCACCACCACCACGTCCATGAGCTGCCGCACGATCCACAGCCCGCGGCCGCGGCGGTCGTTGGGCGCCGGGGGATGGCGCCGCCAGATCTCGTGGTGATCCAGGCCGCCGCCGGAGTCCCGGACCTCCATGATGAGCCGTCCGTCGCCCCAGGCCTCCACCTCGATGGGGTGCCCGCCGTGCTCCTGGGCGTTCGCGATGAGCTCGGCGACGGCCAGCTGGACGTCGTTGGCGCGCTCACCGAACCCGGCGCGGTCGGCCAGATCGCGGATCCGCTCGCGCAGCTCGATCACGCGGCCGGGTTCGCGCGCAACCTCCTCCCGCAGGTGGAGCACGGGGTGAGGCGCGTCGCCGTCGGGATCGGGATCGGGATCGCTCATGTTGGCGTCGGCACCAGGGCGGGGTCGGGGTGCCCGGGCATTAGAGCACGCCGGCCGAGGGGCGACGAGTGCGACGGGCTCCGCGCCCGGCGCTCAACTTCCACATGGCGTGGTCGATGAGAGGGGCGTGTCGGAGGTCCTCTCGCAAGCCGAGATTGACGCGCTGCTGTCTGCCATCAACAGCGGTGACCTGGATGCCACGGCAATCCAGGAAACACCGGTTGAGGTGCAGGTCAGGCCGTTTGATTTCGAGCGCCCAAGCAAATTCTCGAAGGACCAGCTGCGCACGCTGGAGATGCTGCACGAGACGTTCTGTCGTCTCGCGCAGAACCAGCTGTCCGCCCAGCTGCGTTCGCTCGTGGAGATCTCCGTGGTTGGCGCCGACCAGGTCAACTACGGCGAGTTCGTGCGCTCGATGCCCTTCCCGACGCTCATCTCGATCGTCTCGATGGCCCCGCTGGAGGGCAGCGCCCTCCTGGAGGTCAACCTCCCGCTGAGCCTGTCGGTCATCGACCGCCTGGTGGGCGGTCCCGGCGTCTACAAGGGACGTGCCCGGGAGCTCACCGAGATCGAGCTGGCCCTGGCCCGCGGCCTGGTGGACGTCCTCCTGGACGGCTTCACCGAGAGCTGGAACACGGTCACGCCGCTTCAGTTCAAGTTCGAGGCGGCCGAGATGAACCCGCAGTTCGCCCAGGTGGCGGCCCCGGGGGATATCGCGGTGCTGATCAGCTTCGAGATGCGTGTCGGTTCGACCAGCGGAATGCTGCACCTCTGCGTGCCGCACATCATGCTGGAACCGGTGCTGGGCGGCCTCTCCGCCCAGAGCTACTACTCGAGCAAGCGCGGCGAGCCCACGGCCGACCTCCGCAACGCGATCGTCAGCGAGCTCGGGGGGGTCTCCGTCCCGGTGAGCGTCGAGCTGGGACACACCAATCTCCACGTCGCCGACCTTCTGGCGCTCGCGCCGGGCGACGTGATCCCCCTGGACACCGCCCCCGGGAACGACGTGTACGTCCGCGTCGGTGACCGGGGCACCTTCCTCGGTCAGCCGGGTACCCGTGGAAAGCGGCTCGCCGTCCAGATCACCCGGCAGGTCGAGGAGCCCATGCAAGGAGCGCGTTCATGAGCGGTGACAGCCTCTCCCAGGAGCAGATCGACGCTCTCCTGAAGGGTGCCGCCGAGAGCGCGCCCGATGAGGGCGCCGCCGACGCGGCTCCCGCCGGGGATGCCGTCGCCGAGGCGGAGGTCGTCGAGGCCGAGGCGGTCGCCGACGCCGTCGTCGAGGACGCGCCGGCCGAGGACGCCGCGGCCGACGAGCCCGTCGCCGATGCGGCCGCCGACGAGGATGCGGTCGCCGACGCCGGCGATTCCGCGCCCGCGCCCGCCTCGCCCGCCGAGGGCGGACTCGCCGACCGGTTCCCGGAGCTGCTGACGCCCGACGAGCGCGACGCGCTGGGGGAGATCGGCAACATCTGCATGGCGAGCGCCGCCACGACCCTCAGCACGCTGCTGGGCAACCAGGTGCTCATCACCACGCCCACCGTCATCTGCACCACCGAGCAGGACGTGGTGGACACCTACCAGCGTCCGGCCGCCCTGGTGCGCATCCGCTACACGGAGGGCCTCGACGGCTCCAACGTGTTCGTGATCTCCACGCACGACGCCTCGATCGTCGCCGACCTGATGATGGGCGGCTCGGGGACGCCGAGCGAGGAGATCGACGAGATCCACGCCTCGGCCGTCGGCGAGGCGATGAACCAGATGATGGGCGCCTCGGCGACCTCGATGGCGAACATGCTCGGCCGCCGCGTGGACATCAGCTCACCGGACGTCCAGGTGCTGGACCTGTCCGACGCGGGCGCCGCGATCGGCCTGGTGGACGCGGACTCACCCATGGTGTGCGCCAGCTTCGACCTGCAGGTCGGCGAGCTGCTCTCGACCACGCTGATGCAGCTGATGCCGCTGGAGTTCGCCAAGGACCTCGTGACGGGGCTCATGTCGGCCGGTGGGGGCGAGGAAGTGCCCGCTCCCGCCGCCGCCGCGCCTCCACCCGCGCCCGAGGCGGCCGCGCCACCTCCGCAGGCGGCACCGCCGCCCGCACCGGAACCCGTCATGGCCGCTCCCGCGGCCGCGGCGCAGCCGGCCATGGCCCAGGCCGCGGCGACGGTCCAGGAACGTCCTGGAGCGATCGCGCAGCCGGCGGCGTTCCCGTCGCTCGGCGACGGCGCCTCGGCGAGCGTGCAGGGCGATATCGGCCTGCTCATGGATGTCCCACTGCAGGTCAGTGTGGAGCTCGGACGCACCGAGCTCCGCATCCGGAACGTGTTGGAGCTGGTCCCCGGCTCGATCATCGAACTCGACCGCCTCGCGGGCGAGCCGGTGGACGTGCTGGTGAATGGCAAGCACATCGCCAGGGGCGAGGTGGTCGTGATCGATGAGGAGTTCGGCATCCGCATCACGGACATCGCGAGCCAGGCGAACCGTCTGCGGGGACTCGCGGACTAAAGACAGGGTGCGATCGGCTCCCGGGGGGTCAACCCTCGGGCTGAAATGCCGATATCAGGCACCGGAACCACTTCGCTTCACGACGACGAGGTCGACATGCCCTCAGTGCTCATCGCTGACGACGCCGCGTTCATGCGGATGATGATCAAGAACATCCTCTCCGAGGCGGGCTACGAGATCGCCGGTGAGGCAGAGAACGGCGCGGTCGCCGTTGCGAAGTACAAGGAGCTCAAGCCGGACCTGACGACCATGGACATCACCATGCCGGAGATGGACGGTCTGCAGGCCCTCAAGGAGATCCGCTCGGCCGACCCGAGTGCCCGCGTGGTCATGTGCTCCGCGATGGGACAGCAGTCGATGGTGATCGAGAGCATCCAGGCGGGTGCGAAGGACTTCATCGTGAAGCCCTTCCAGCCCGACCGCGTGCTCGAGGCCATCCAGAAGGCGCTCAGCTAGCAGCACCTCGCTTCCCGGCCGGGCCCTCGGGCCCGGCCTGGCTACGCCGTTGCCGAACATCTTCCCGGCACGGCAGGGACGCCTCACACCTCGGCGCCGGATGCGCCATGCCCACCGCGCCACGTGCGCGGCGGCGTGGCTTGCCGTCCTCGTGGCCCCGGCGGTCGCGGTCGCGCAGCGGGCCACCACCGCCGACGAGGCGGTCACGGCGCCGGTGAGCGCCAGCGAGCGTCAGGCGCTGCCCCCGGCCTCGGGCGGCGGCGGCACCGAAGTGGCGTCGGGCATGGGCGGGACGCTGTTGCGCCTCGGCCTGGGCCTGATCGTCGTGGTGGGCCTCATCGTGGGCGTCTACCTGGTGCTCAAGCGCGTGCAGCGCGGTCGCATGCCGGGCTTCTCCGGCGCCGCCGACGACCTCGTGGACGTGGTGTCCACCACGCCGCTGGGCCCCAACCGGTTCCTGCACCTCATCCGCGTGGGCGACGAGCTCATCCTGGTGGGCGCCACCGACCAGTCGGTCACGCCGGTCGCGCGGATCGGCGGGGAGGAAGCGGTCGGCATGCTCGGCGAGTCCATCGACGTGCAGGCCGCCACCGATGCCTTCCGGACCGCGCAGACCCGCACCGGCACCGATCCCCGGGTGCAGGCCGCCGCGACCGCGGCGCAGGCGTCCCTGGTGGAGCGCCTGCGGGCGCTCACCACGCGGCGATAGCCATGCGTCGGTTCACCCCGCTTCCGCACGGCCCCATCGGACCCGCCGACCTGCCCGACCTGCGCACGCGCCTGCTCGAGGCGCTGCCGCGGGAGCCGGAGCGCCGGTCGCTGCGCTGGCTGTTCCGGGGCATGCTCATCGCGCCGGTGCTGCTGGCGGTCCTGTGCGTGGTGTGGCCGTCGGAGCTGAGCGCACAGACGCCCGGCATCAGCGTGGACCTGGGCGCCGACGCCGGCAACAGCTCCAGCACGCTGCAGCTGCTGGCGCTGCTGACGGTGCTGAGCCTGGCACCGTCGATCATCATCATGATGACCTCGTTCACGCGGATCATCATCGTGCTCGGCTTCGTGCGGAACGCCCTGGGCACGCAGCAGATCCCGCCGAACCAGGTGCTGGTGGGCGTCGCCCTGTTCCTCACGATGTTCGTGATGACGCCGACGTTCAACGCCATCAACGATCAGGCGCTCACGCCCCTGATGGACAAGCGCATCGACGAGAAGACCGCGATCGTGCGGGCCGAGGCCCCGATCCGGGAGTTCATGTTCGAGCAGATGAGCGACGACTCCACCGAGATCCAGCTGTTCATGGACATGGCGGGGGAGGAGCAGCCGAAGACCCGGGCCGACGTGCCCACGCGGGTGCTCATCCCGGCGTTCGTGCTCAGCGAGATCAAGAAGGCCTTCGAGATCGGGTTCCTGATCTTCATCCCGTTCCTGATCATCGACATCGTGATCGCCTCGACGGTGATGAGCATGGGCATGGTGATGCTGCCACCAACGGTGATCTCACTGCCGTTCAAGATCCTGCTGTTCGTGCTGGTGGACGGCTGGAGCCTCGTGGCGGAATCGCTCATACGCGGCTTCAACACGGGATAGCCGGCCGTGGATCAGACACAGATCATCTCGATCGGCGCCCGGGCGATGTGGGTCGCCATGGAGCTGTCGCTGCCGGTCCTCGCCGCGAGCCTGGTGGTGGGCCTCATGGTGTCGGTCTTCCAGGCCGTCACCCAGCTGCAGGAGCCCACGCTCACCTTCATCCCCAAGATCCTCGCGGTCGTCGTGGTGGTGGTGTTCACCGGTCCGTGGATGCTGAACACCATGCTCGACTACACCCGTGAGCTCTTCGCGCTGATGGAGGAGGTCGGGCGCTCGACCGGGCCCAACGGGCCATGAGCGACGGCGGCATCCTCGAGGTCATCCAGACCCTCCAGGCGAATGCCCTGCTGTTCGGCCTGATGCTGGTGCGCGTCACGGCCATGTTCACGATCGCGCCGGTCCTCAGCTCCCGCACCATCCCCACCAGGGTGAGGGTGGCGCTGGCGGTGATCGTGACCCTGTCGGCGCTCCCGCTGGTCGCCGACGGCACCGCGCAGGTGCCGGACAGCACGGTCGCCTTCGTGCTGCTGGCCGGCAAGGAGGTCCTCATCGGGGTCCTCATCGGGTTCGTCGCCCAGACCGTGTTCGCCGCCGTGCAGCTGGCCGGCTCCTACATCGACATGGCCGCCGGCTTCGCGATCGCCCAGACGATCGACCCCACCAACAACGCGAACCTCACGATGCTGGGCCGGGTCTACAGCCTGCTGGCGACGGCCGCGTTCATCGCCATCGACGGGCATCTGTGGCTGATCCGCGGGGTCGTGGCGTCGTTCGAGCTGGCTCCGCCCACGGAGCTCCCGAACCTCATGGCGATGACCCAGGGGGTGCTCGTGCGCTCGGACGACCTCTTCGTCATGTCGCTCCAGATCGCCGCACCCCTCATGGCGGCGCTGCTGATCACCGATGTTGCTCTGGGGATCATGTCGCGGGCCGCCCCGCAGATGAACGTCTTCATCGTGGGCCTGCCCGTGAAGGTCGGAGTCGCGCTCGTGGGCTCCGCGATCCTGCTCCCCGCCTTCGCCACTCTTCTGAACGGATTGTCGACCCAGATGCTCGAGGACCTCTCCACCATCCTTCAGGCCACCGGAGGCGGATGATGCCGCCGAAGGCACGCGTGCTCATCTGCGACGACTCGCCGCTCATGCGGCGCGTGCTCGCCGACCTGCTGACCGACGGCGGCATGGAGGTCGTCGCGCAGGTCAGCGACGGCGCCGACCTGGTGGCCGGCGTGCAGCGGTACAAGCCGGACGTGGTGACGCTGGACGTCGAGATGCCGCGCAAGGACGGCCTCTCCGCCCTGGCCGACCTCATGAAGGTCCAGCCGACGCCGGTGATCATGTGCTCCACCCTCACTGGCCAGGGCGCGCGGGAGTCGGTGAAGGCCCTGCAGCTCGGCGCGGTGGACGTGGTCCAGAAGCCCGCGCTGCGGCTCACCCCGTCCGCGTGGGGACCCACGCGCGACGAGCTGGTGGCGAAGGTGCGCGAGGCGGCGATGGCCAAGGTGCGGGCGATCCGCCCGGCCCCGTCGCGGCCGGCGGCCCCCGGCCGTCCCGTGTCCACGGGCGGCGGCCAGCCGCCGGTGAGCGCGGAGCTGGCGGCCCGTGCCCGTGGCGGCAACGGCCCCCTGGTCATCATCGCGACCAGCACCGGCGGCCCGCGCGCCCTGCACGAGGTCGTCCCGCGCCTGCCCGGGCAGCTGGGGGTGGGCGTGCTCATCGTGCAGCACATGCCGGTGGGCTTCACCAAGACGCTCGCCGAGCGCCTGGACTCCGAGTCGGCCCTCACCGTGCGCGAGGCCCGCAACGTGGACAAGATCACCCCGGACGTGGCCCTGCTGGCGCCCGCCGGGTCGCACCTGGAGGTCGCGTCGATCGGCAACACGCGGCTGTCGGACGCCGCGCCGATCGGGAACCTCAAGCCGCGCGCGGACGTCACGATCAGCAGCGCCGCCAAGGTGTACGGCAACCGCGTCCTGCTCATCGTTCTCACGGGCATGGGCAACGACGGCGAGGTGGGTGCCCGCGACCTGAAGAAGGCCGGCGGGCGGATCCTCACCGAGGACGAGCGCACCTGCGTGATCTACGGGATGCCGCGCGCCGTGAAGGAGGCCGGGCTGTCCGACGGCGCCGTGCCGCTCGATGTGATGCCGCTGGCGATCGTGGAGACGGTCGCGGCATGGGGGAGGGCGAAGGCCGCCTGATCCGCGGCGGGTGCCCGGCCGAGCGGCCGGGC
>LNFM01000954.1_pt1 | contig 68353 bp, 57 predicted proteins | sample 596031 | NCBI WGS metagenome assembly LNFM01 (sample SAMN04254537, study PRJNA301005) | activated carbon metagenome | isolation source: dual media filters at the Ann Arbor, Michigan drinking water treatment plant | place: USA: Ann Arbor
CTGGGCCTGGCCGCGGCCCGGCGCCGCAAGGCGGGCTGACGCCGGACCGAGCCATCCTGCCGCGCGAAGCGGGCCCCGCCGGAGCATCTCCGGCGGGGCCTTTTGCTGCCTGCCATGGCGCAGGCACGAAAAAGGGGCGCCCGGTTTCCCGGGCGCCCCCTCGTGCTCACGCCGTGGCGTGGATCAGGCCTTGCGGCGCATGAGGCCGAGGCCCAGCAGGCCCAGGCCGAAGAGGCCCAGCGCTGCGGGGGCCGGGGCGTCCACGATGCGGACCGAGGTGAAGTAGTAGATCAGGTCGTTGAAGTCCTCGTCGCCGTTGCGACGGTCCTCGAAGCCGATGAAGATGCCGCCCGGGCCGGCGGCGTTGACGGCAGCCTGCGCGGCACCCGACAGGGCGCCCACGCCGAAGTCGGCGAAGTTGGTGCTCCGCACGGCGTGCTGCAGCCCGTCCACCGGGTCGGCGATGCCGGCGGTGAAGGAGTAGGTCGGGTTCGCCGACAGGTTGTTCAGGGTGAAGTTCACCGAGCCGGCCATGCCGGCGGTCTCGGTGGTGCCGATCGCGTCGGCGCCCGGGCCATTGTTAGTGATCAGCAGCCCCGAGGACATGCCCTGCGTGAAGGTCAGGGTGCTGGTGTCGGCGGCGTCGGCGAAGACGAAGACCACGGTGAAGGCACCGGTGGCGACCGGCGGCGTGGTGATCGGGGCCAGGGCTGCCTGGGCGCCACCGGCGACGCCCGTGGCGAGCACGGCGGCGGCGAGAAGCGTCTTGATCGGGTTCATTGTGCTCTCCTTCGGATGTCCATGGCCGCCTGCGCGACCGTTGGCACCTTGGGTAAGCAATCCGCGTGCCAGCCCGCAACATCCTGGACATGAAGGGAAACTTTTTGAGCGTCCCGCATGTTGTAAAGTTTACCGGCACTCCCCCCGCCACAGCGCGGCGTGGCGCCGCGCCATCGCCGCCTCGTCGAACTCGGCCAGGGCGCGCGCGCGGTTGGCCTCCCCCAGCGCCAGGCGGCCCGCTTCGGGCAACGCCGCCAGGGCGGCCAGCGCCGCGCCCAGCGCCGCCGCATCCCTGGCCGTGACGAAGGGGCGGCCGGCGGCGTCCAGCATGCCCGCCACGTCGCCCACGTCGGTCGCCGCCACCGGCAGGCCGGTGCCCATCGCCTCCAGCACGGAGAACGGCATCTGCTCCGTGTCCGAGGACAGGGCGAAGAGGTCCAGCGCGCGATAGGCCGCCGCCGGGTCCGGCACGTGGCCCAGGAAGCGCGTGCAGCCCCCCAGGCCGAGCGCCAGGGCCAGCGCCTCCAGCGCCGGGCGCTCCGGCCCCTCGCCGATCACCGCCAGGCGCAGCGCCGCGCCCTGCCCGCGGGCCAGGGCCAGGGCGTGCAGCAGGCGGGCGATGTTCTTTTCCGCCCGCAGCGCCGCCACGGTGCCGACCAGCAGCCCCTCGCCCGGCACGTCGAGGGCGGCGCGCGGCCCGTCCGGCGAGAAGCGGCGCAGGTCTATCCCGTTGGGGACGTAGAGCAGCCGCCCCTCCGGCAGGCGCCACACGCCGCGCGCCGCGTCCAGCAGGGTGCGCGAGGGCAGCAGCACGCGCGAGCGGCGCAGCACCAGCCGGCGCGTCCAGACCCGGCGAGGCTTCTGGCCCGCGGCCTCGTCGGGGCCGAAGCCGTCCTCCATGTGCAGGTGGGGCAGGCGGGGCGGCCACAGGTTGGCCATCGCCCATTCGATGCTGCCCCAGTTGCTGGTGACCAGCGCGTCCGCCCGCGCCGCGGCGAGCGTTGCGCGGATGCGGCCCAGGCGCGCGGGCAGCGCCTCGCCGGGGAGGGCGGGGAAGGGCAGGGGTTCCACCGGGACGCCGGGGCGCAGGCGCTCGGCGCAATCGGTGCGCCCGTCCAGCGACACCACCAGGTGGCGGAAGGCGTCGCCCCAGTGGTTCATCAGCGCCGCCGCGCGCACCTGCGCGCCGCCGACGGCGAAGGAAGGGAAGACGTGCAGGATGCGCGGCGCGCTCATGGCCGCGCGTCCGCCCGGGGGTTAGGCTGGGCGCCATGCTCCGCCATGCGCTCGCCTTCCTGCTCCTCGCCCTGCCCGCCGCGGCGGAAACCTGGCGCGTCGGCCCCGGCGAGGCGCTGCGCCTGCCCTCGGAGGCGGCGGCGCGGGTGGCGCCGGGCGACACCGTGCTCATCGCCGCCGGCACCTACGCCGATTGCGCGGTCTGGCGCACCCCGGGGGTGACGATCGCGGCCATGGAGGGCGCGGCGCCCGTCATCACCGGGCCAGTGTGCGAGGAGAAGGGGCTGTTCGTCACGGCGGCGCCGGGCATCACCGTGCGCGGCCTCACCTTCCGCGGCGCGCGCGCCATCGAGGGCAACGGCGCCGGCATCCGCGCCGAGGGGGGCGACCTTTCGGTCCTCGCCTCGCGCTTCGAGGACAACGAGAACGGCATCCTCACCTCCCACCTCGGCGCGGGCTGGCGGCTGGTGGTGGAGGACGGCGTCTTCCTGCGCAACGGCGCCCTGCTGCGCGAATGTGCCCACGGCATCTATGCCGGGCTGTGGGGCGAGGTGGTGGTGCGCCGCACCCGCTTCGCCGACGGGCGCATCTGCCACCACCTGAAGTCCCGCGCCGCGCGCACCGAACTCACCGACAGCACCATCGAGGACGGGCCGGACAGCTTCACCTCCTACCTGGTGGACACGCCCAATGGCGGCGACCTGCTGATGCGCGGCAACACGCTGGTGAAGGGCCCGCGCACGGACAACCCGCTGACCGCGGTGATGATCGGCGCGGAGGGCGTGCGCCACCCCACGCGTTCCCTGGTGATCGAGGACAACCGCTTCGAAAGCCGGCTGGAGGCGCCGGTCTTCTTCGTGTTCAACCGCACGAAGGCGCCGGTGACGCTGGCGGGCAACGTCCTGGCGGGGCGCGTGGTGCCGCTGGGCGGGCCGGTGGTCGCGCCGGCGCGCTGACGCCGTGCTCACCGCGCCGCCTCCAGCAGGGCCGCCACGCGCCGGGCGTTGCCGGCCCAGGTGAGGCCGCGCGCCAGCACCTCGGCCCGCGCCGCCTCGCCCAGCCGGGCGCGCAGGGCGCCGTCCGCGGCCAGCCGGCCGATCGCCTCCCACAGCGCGCCGGGTGCGGCGGGGTCGAAGAGGAGGGCGGTGCGGCCGTGCTCCAGCACCTCGCGCAGGTTGGGCTGGTCGGGGGCGATGATGGCGCGGCCGGCGGCCATGTACTCGAACACCTTCAGCGGCGAAGCGTAGGGCACCGCGGCCGGCTGCAGCGCCACGTCGAAGCGCGCGACGTGGGCGGGCACCTCCTCGCGCTGGGCCAGGCCGGTGAAGCGCACGCGCCCCTCCACGCCCAGCTCGCGCGCCAGCGCCTCCAGCCCCGGCCGGGCCGGGCCCTCGCCCACCACCAGCAGGGACAGCGCGGGCGGCCCCTGCCAGGCGGCGATGCCGCGCACCACGGCGTCCAGCCCGTGCCAGTCGCGCACGAAGCCCACGAAGCCCAGCACCAGCGGGTCGCCGCCCGGGGCGGGCAGGGGCTCCGGGAATTCCTCCAGGTGGATGCCGTTGGGGATGACGGCGATGCGCGCGGGGTCCACCCCCGCGGCGGCGACGTGGCCGGCCAGGACCTCCGTGACCGGCAGCACCTTCGTGGCCCGGCGCCAGACGAAGCGCTCGCTCCAGCGCGCCAGGCCGGGCAGGGCGAGGCCGCCGAAGCGGCCGCGCTCCTCGGCCAGCGGCGCGTTCACCTCCACCAGGAAGGGCAGGCCCAGGCGGCGGGCCAGGACCGCGCCGCTCAGGAAGAACAGGTTGTAGCGCTCGTAGACGGCGTTGGGCCGGAACTCGCGCGCGGCGCGGCGCAGGCGCAGGTAGGCGGGCACGGAATAGGCCAGCTCCGCCAGCTCGGCCGCCCAGCGGGGCAGCAGGCGGCGCAGCCGGGCGATGCCGCGGCTCTCGCCGCCCAGGGTCGCCGTCTCGTAAGAGGGCGGGCCGACCAGGCGCACCTCGTGCCCCGCCTCGCGCAGGGCGGCGACCAGGGCGTCCAGGTGCACCCCCTGGCCGTCGCGCGACTGGATGCGGTGGGAATACAGGATCTTCAACGCGCGCCCCCGTTCGTGCCGCTCTCCGTTTCCCCCGCGGGGCGCCGCGCCGCAACCGCCACGCGCCGGCGCAGCCCCCCCGCCGCATGCCGGGCCAGCGCCAGCAGCCCCGCGGGATGCCGCGGATCGGCCAGCAGCAGGCCGACGCGGCCCAGCCGGCGCGCCACCCACAGCGCCTTGTAGGGATCGTCGCCGCGGCCGAAATCCAGCGCGCGCACGCCGTCGCGCCCGAACAGCCCCTGGAGCATCAGCGCGGTGAGCACGGAGCCGGGCGAGGCGGATCTGGCCGATTCATCATGGAACAGCTTGGGAACCGTGGCCCGGCGGCCGCCCCCGTCCAGCAGCCAGTACTGCGCGGCGACCGGCCGGCCCGCGCCGTCGCTCAGCACGCCCAGCCGCAGCAGGCCCAGGGGGGCGGCGGCGCGCATCACGGCGGCGTCGAAGGCCGGAAAGGGCTCGTGCGGCTTCCAGGAGCGGGCGCGCACCGCCTCGAAGGCGGCGATGCCCCCCTCCAGCCCCGCGCCGGGGGCGTCGTGCAGCGCGAAGGCGAAGTCCCGCCCGGCGCGCGCCAGCTTGCGGCGCAGGGTGTTGCGCAGGGCAGGCGGGCGCGCGGCGAGGTACGCCTCCCAGGTCACGCCGCCAGGCCATTCCTCGTGCCATTGCCCGGCATGGGCGAAGCGGCGGGTGTGCAGCCCGCCCGCGCGCAGCCCTCCTTCCAGCGCCTCCAGGCCGGGCAGGGCGGGGTCCAGCGCCTCCCATTGGCCCGGGGGCGCGGCGCGCCACAGCGGGGCCAGCGCCCGGCCGGCGGCGCCCCAGTCGGCGCCCGGCGCGGCGAGCGGCGCCCAGCCCTGGCTGTAGGGGGTGGAAAGGCTGTCCAGCCGCCGCCCCTCGCGGCGCAGCAGCAGCCACAGGCCGGCGGCGTGGTGCGCCTCGGCCGTGGCGCCAGGTGGCAGGGCGGCCGCCGCCACCAGGGCGAACCAGGGGCGGGACAGGAAGAAGCATTCGGCGGGCGGGGGCAGGGCGGCGCCGGCATCCGCGGGTGGAAAGGGGGTCATGATGGAGAACGCCCCTCCCCGGAGTGCATGCAATCGGCTTGAATGGCGCCATGATGCCCGCCGCCCTCGCTCCTGCCCAGCCTGCGGCGCCCGCCCGCATCGGCTCCCTTCCCCTCCTGGCCGTCGCGGCGCTGCTCGGCGCGGTGCTGCTGCCGCTGCTGCTGCTGGATGTGCCGCCCCTGGCGGACTACCCCAACCACCTGGCGCGCATCGCCCTGCTGGCCGGGCAGGCGCCGGGGCTGGCGTCGCATTTCACCGTGCAATGGGGCATCCTGCCCAACCTGGCGATGGACCTGCTGGTGCCGCCGCTGCTGTCGGTGATGCCGCTGCACGTGGCCGGGCGGCTCTTCGTGGCCCTGGCGGCGGTGGTGCCCGTGCTGGGGGTGGTGGCCTATCACCGCGCCGTCTTCGGGCCGGCGGGCGGGTGGTGGCCCTGGGCCGCGGCGCTGCTGGCCTGGAACGGCGTGCTGCTGATGGGCTTCGTGAACTTCACCATCGGCACCGGCCTCGCCCTGCTGGTCGCGGCGGCGTGGATCCGCCTGTCGCCCACGCGCCCGCTGGCCGCGCTGGCGGTGCTCGCGCTCGGCGGGGCGGCGGTGTTCTTCTGCCACCTGGTCGCCACCGCCTTCCTGTTCCTGCTGGTCGCCACGCACGAGACGGGGCGGCTGTGGGAGGAGCGCGCGCAGGGCATGGCCGCGCTGCGGCGCTACGTCCTGCACGGGGTGCTCGCCGTGGTGGCGGCGCTGCCCGTGGCGGCGCTGTACCTGTCGGCCCCGGTGGTCGAGGGGCCGTATTTCTGGGGCCAGCCCTGGGAGCGGGTGGAGCGCCTGCTCGTCCCCTTCGCCGCCTACCATGCCTGGTGGGACCTGCTGGCGGCCGCGCTGGTGGGGCTGGCGGTGGCGGGGCTGCTGCTGACTGGGCGCGCGCGGCTGCACCCGGGCAGCGTGCTGGCCGTGCTGGCCTGCATGGCGCTCTACGCCCTGGTGCCGACCCAGATCAGCGGCGGCAGCTACCTGGAGCTGCGGTTCAACCTCTTCGCCGCCCTGCTGGTCTTCGCCGGGATGCAGCCGCGCCTGGCACCCGTGGCGGACCGCGGGCTCGCCCTGGGGGCGGCGGCCCTGCTGGCGCTGCGCCTGGGGCTGCTGGCGGTGGCCTGGCAGGGCGCGGCGCGCGACCTGGCGGAGATGCGCGCGGCCGTCGCCACCCTGCCGCCCGGCGCGCGGCTGGCGACGGTGCAGGTGGAGCGCTCGGCCAACCACGCCTATTTCCACGACCAGACGGCCAGGCGGCTGCTGAGCTTCTTCTGGTTCCCCACGCACAACCACGCCGGCGCCGTGGTGGCGCTGGAGCGCGACGCCTTCTGGCCCTCGCTCTTCGCCATTCCCGGCCAGCAGCCCATCGCCGCGGGCGGGACCTATGGCGATTTCAACTCCACCCAGTGGCACGCCATCCCGGCGCGCACGGTGCTGGACCCCGCGGCGCCGCCGCCGCCGCGCATCCCCGCCGATCTGCTGGCGCCCTGGCGCGGCTGGGAGGCGCGGTTCGACCACGTGCTGGTGCTGCACGCCCGCGCGGCGGGCGACGCCGCGCGCTTCCTGCCGGAGCGGCTGGAGCTGGTGGCCGATACCGGCTTCGCGGCGCTGTACCGGGTGCGGCGGTGAGGGCCGGGGCCGCGCCTCGGGCATGATCCCAGACGACCGTTCCGGATCGTGATGAACACTTGAATCCCGGACATTGATGTCACATACGACATCATGCCTCCGCGCGTGCTCCTCGACACCTCCGTCCTGCGGGCCGGCTTCGTGAGCGCCGCCGGCGCCTCCCGCGCGCTCCTGCTCGCCGTCCTGGACGGGGAGGCGATCGCCGTGGCCTCCACGGCCCTCATGCTGCAATACGAGGACGTCCTCCTGCGCCCTGACACGCTCGCCGCGGCCGGCAACGGCATCACGGCGCGCGACGCCCTCGACTTCCTCGACGGGCTGTGCGCCGCCCTGCGGCCCGTCGCCGTCGAGGTGCGCTGGCGGCCCCAGTCGCCCGACCCGGGCGACGACCTGGTGATCGAGGCCGCCGTGAACGGGATGGCCGACGTCATCGCGACCTTCGACCTGCGCCACCTGCGCACGGCCGCCGCGCGTTTCGGCATCCCGGCGGAGCTGCCCGCCGACGTCCTGAGGAGGATCCTTCCGTGAGCACCTTCCCCTTCCGCATGCCCGAGGAGATCAAGGCCGCCGCTGCCGCCCAGGCGGAGCGTTCCGGGGTCAGCCTCAACCAGTACCTCCTGTCCATCGTGGCGGCCCGCCTGGGCGCGCAGGCGGAGACGGAGCGCTACTTCGCCGGCCGCGCGGCGCGCGCGGTCCCGGGCCGCGCCCAGGCCGTCCTCGCGCGCGCGGGCGCGGGCGCCCCGCCGGTGGCGGGCGACGCGCTGCCGCCCGACGTGGCGGCCAGGCTCGCGGCGCGCGGCAGGCGATCGCGCGATGCCTGACCCGGCCGCGGGCGAGCCGTGCCATTCCAGGGCCAGCACGGGCAAGCAGCGCTGTTCCGGCTTCCCGAGGCCGCGGCAGGGGCGCCGCGGCTGCCCGGGGGCGGCCGCGCGCGCGCCTACCGCGCCCGCCACACCAGCGTGGCCGACATGACGTAGTTCCACACCACCGTCATCACCGCACCCGCCACGCCGGCCAGGCCCCAGCCCAGCCCGCCGCCCTCCAGCAGCAGGGCGGCGACGCCGTTGTTGGCCAGCGCGCCCACGCCGCACACCAGGTAGAACAGCGCCAGGCCCCGCAGCATGGCCAAGCCCCGCAGCCGCCGGTCGCGGTAGGTGAGGCGGTTGTTGACGACGAAGTTCACCGTCATCGCCACCAGCGTGGCCAGCGCCATGGACGGGCCGAAGCCCAGCCCCATGGCGCCGTGCGCCAGCGCCAGCACGGCCATGTGCGCCACCACGCCCACCAGCCCCACCGCGGCGAAGGACAGGAAGCGCAGCGGCAGGATGCCGCCGATCGCCTTGTCCACCAGCAGGCCCAGGAACTCCACCATGACGGTGGCGTCCAGCTTGCTCTCGCCCGCCTGGCGGGCGCGGAAGCCGTAGGCCAGCTCGCGCACCCGCAGCGGCCGGCCGGCGGACAGGATGACGTCGAGCAGGATCTTGAAGCCGGTGCCGTTGAGGCGCGGCACCACCTCCTCGAACACCTCGCGCTTCAGGGCGAAGAAGCCCGACATCGGGTCGCTCACCGGCATGGGCAGCACGCGCGCGGCCAGCGCGGTCCCGGCCTCCGACAGCCTGGCGCGCCAGGTGGTGAAGCCGGCCGCCGCGCTCCCCCCCTCCACGTGGCGCGAGCCGATGACCAGCTCCGCCTCGCCGGATTCCAGCAGGGCCAGCATGGCGGGCAGCAGGGTCTCGTCGTGCTGCAGGTCGCCGTCGATCACCGCGACATGGGGCGCGGCGGAGGACAGCACGCCCTCGATGCAGGCCGACGCCAGGCCGCGGCGGCCGACGCGGCGGATGCAGCGCACCCGCGGGTCGGCGGCGGCGATGCCCTTGGCCACGGCGGCGGTGCCGTCGGGGCTGTCGTCGTCCACGAAGACCGCCTCCCAGGCGATGCCCGCCAGGGTGGCATCCAGGCGGCGGACCATCTCCGGGACGTTGGGCGCCTCGTTGTAGCAGGGGATGATGACGCTCAGCCGGGCAGGCGGGCGTGGGGCGAGTGCGGCGCCGGCAAGGGGCTGCGCCGTCGTCGTGTCGTCCATCGGGTCTGCCCTTCCAGGCGTGGGATGATGGGCGGCCCTGCGCCAGGGCAGCCCCGCGGAGCATGCCATGCCGCGCTGCACAACGCCAGGAATGACGCGCGCGTAACCAACCCCTTTCGCGGTTGCAGCATGCGCGCTAGCCTCCCACCGGGGAATGCGCCGGTGTCCGGCGCCCCCTCCTTCCCCCGGCGAGAGGGCTCCACGTGCGGCAGGGCTACATCGTGCTGGCGACCGGCTCGCCGAGATACGTGGAGATGGCGGTCAACCTCGCCGCCTCGCTGCGCGTGATGGACCCTGGGCGCGGCACCTGCCTGGTCTGCGAGCGCGGGCTGGAGCCCACGGGCGCCGAGGCCGCGCTGTTCGAGCACGTCATCGCCATGGAGGGCGACGCGCGCTTCCCGCACGTGATGAACAAGATCCGCGTCTTCGACCTCTCGCCCTACGAGAGCACGATGTTCGTGGACGCCGACTGCCTGCTGGCCAAGGACGACGTGGATGAATGGTGGCGCGCCTGCGAGACGCGCCCCTTCTCCGTCACAGGCGGGCCCAAGCGGGAAGGCGAGTGGAAGGGCGTGGAGGTCTCGGACCTGCTGCGCGCCCAGGGGCTGGACTACCTCATCCAGATGAACGCCGGCGTCTTCCACTTCACGAAGTCGCCGGAGGGGCGGGCCTTCTTCGCGGGGCTGGAAGCCTTCTACCTGGACAAGATGCAGGAGCTGGCGGTCACCAACTACAAGGGGCCGAACAGCCAGTCCTTCGAGCTGTACCTGGGTCTGTACATGGGCAAGCTGGGGATGGACTGCGCCAACGTGGGCAATCGGGGGGAGAATTCCTGGATGGTCTCCACCTGGCGGGCGGTGTGGTTCGACATCGCGCCCGAGCAGGGGCGCTGCACCATCTGGAAGGGGGCGGGCCACCTGTGGGGCCTGCCCATCCCGACGCGGGTGGACCGCCTGTCCCCCACCTTCCCGCATTTCGTGGCGCTGAAGCCGCGCGGCCTCTACGACCGGCTGGCGGCGGGGTTCCGGCGGCGCGCCGGGCTGGGGTGAATCGCGGCGGCGCTTGGCCGGCCGCCGGGATTCTGGGATTGTCGGGCCTTCACGGACACGGGCGGGAGGCTTCTTGGCGCTCTTTCTGATCACCGGGGGCTGCGGCTTCATCGGCTCCCACCTCGCCACCGCCCTGCTGCGGCGCGGCGACCAGGTGCGGGTGCTGGACGACCTGTCCACCGGCAGCCGCGCCAACCTGCTGCCCGGCTGCGCGCTGCTGGAAGGCGACGTGGCCGACCCCGCCCTGGTGCGGCAGGCCATGGAGGGGGTGGATGGCTGCTTCCACCTGGCCGCCATCGCCTCCGTCGAGCTGGGGATGCGCGACTGGCTGGGCACGCACCGGGTGAACCTGGGCGGCACCATCGCGGTGCTGGACGCGGCGCGCGCGGCGAAGCTGCCGGTGGTCTACGCCTCCTCCGCCGCCGTCTATGGCGACCAGGCGGTGATGCCGATCGCCGAATCGGCGGCGGCGCGGCCGCTCTCCTCCTACGGCGCCGACAAGCTGGGGAGCGAGCAGCACGCCCGCGTGGCCGGCGCCGCGCACGGCGTGCCCACCTGCGGGCTGCGCTTCTTCAACGTGTTCGGGCCGCGGCAGGACCCGCGCTCGCCCTATTCGGGGGTGATCTCGATCTTCTGCGGCCGGATGGCGGCGGGCCAGCCGGTGACGATCCACGGCGACGGCCGGCAGACGCGCGACTTCGTGCATGTGGGGCAGGTGGTGCGGGCGCTGCTGGCGGGGATGGAGGCGGCCTCGCTGGAGGCGCCGGTGTTCAACGTCTGCACCGGGCGGCCAACCAGCGTGCTGGAGCTGGCGCATGCGGTGGCGGCGGCCTGCGGGGTGGCGCCCGACATCCGGCACGGGCCGGGCCGGGAGGGGGAGATCCGCGAATCCTACGGAAATCCGGCGCTGGCAGGGGAAAGGCTGGGCCTGGGCGAGGCGGTGGCGCTGGAGGACGGGCTGCGGGACGTGGTGGCCTGGCTGCGCGCCGGCAGCCCCGGCGCGGCGGACGGGTTCAGCCGATGAGGGCGCCAATGCCCATGAGGAGCGAGCCCCAGAGCAGCATGCTCAGCCCGAGGATGGCGAGGATGGCGGCGGGCCAGGTCATCCGGTTGCCCGGGGCGGCCGCCTGCTCGGCGTCAACCTGGGCGATGTCGGCGGGTCGAGGGGTTCTGCTGATGGATGTCACGGGTGGACCTTTTTCCGCTCTGCAACCACAGGTGATCCTAGTATAAGAGTGGAAGCACGCGCAAGGGTTGAGTGTGTTGCGGTTGCCTCCCGCATAAGAATTTTTCCGATGCTTTCCCCGTGAGATTCACGGGACGACAAGACGCCGTATCCTGCATGTCCCGTGGCGCTGCCATAAGGGCGGCAGGAGCCCTGCCGGGAGACAGAGAGATGTGTGGCATCAACGGGATATTCCAACCCTGCACTCCCTCGACCCCCGACGAGGGCCGCCTGCGCCTCATGGCCGAGGCGATGTCCCATCGCGGCCCCGACGGCATGGGCCTGCATGCGGAACCGCATGTCGGCCTGGGCCATCGTCGCCTGTCCATCGTGGACCTCGCCGGCGGCGCGCAGCCGATGGCAACCCAGGATGGAAAGGTGATCATCTCGTTCAACGGCGAAATCTACAATTTCGGAACTTTGCGTAGCCGTCTCGAAGCCGCCGGCCACCGCTTCCGCACGCGCTCCGACACGGAGGCCATCCTGCATGCCTGGCGTGAATCCGGGGTTGCCGCGCTGGGTGAACTGCAAGGGATGTTCGCCTTCGCCCTGTGGGACGCCGGTCGCGGCGAACTCCTGCTCGCACGCGACAGGCTAGGGGAGAAACCCCTGCACTACACTTGGTTGCCAGATGGTTCCCTTGCCTTCGCATCGGAAATCGCCGGCCTGCTCGCCCTGCCGGACGTATCACGCCGCATGGACCCGGCGGCGATCGAGGATTTCCTGGCGCTGGGCTACATCCCCGACCCCGCCACCGCCTACGCCGCCATCCGCCGCCTGCCGGCCGGCCATTTCCTGCTGCTGCGCCGGGGCGACGCCTCCCGGCCCGAGCCGCGCGCCTACTGGGCGCCGCCCACCGCCCCCGCCCAGGCGCCCGCCGACGCCCCCGCCGCGCTGCGCGCGCGCCTGGATGGGGCGGTGCGCGCGCAGCTGATGTCCGACGTGCCGCTGGGCGCCTTCCTGTCGGGGGGCGTGGATTCCGCCTCCGTGGTCAGCCTCGCCGCCGCCGCCCGGCGCGAGGCCGGCGGCGCGCCGCTGGACGCCTTCACCATCGGCTTCGAGGGCGCGGGCGACGAGCGCCCGATGGCCGCCGCCGTGGCCGCGCGCGTGGGCGCCGCCCACCATGCCGAGGCCGGCACCACCGACTACATCGGCGCCGCGCGGGGGATCGCCGCCATCTTCGGCGAGCCCTTCGGCGACCATTCCGCCGTGCCCACCCTGGCCGTCTGCCGCCTGGCGCGCCGCCACGTCACCGTGGCCCTGTCGGGCGACGGCGGGGACGAGGTCTTCGCCGGCTACCGCCGCCACCGCTTCCACGCCCTGGCCGAGGCGGCGCGCGCCTTCCTGCCCGCCCCCGTCCGCCGCGGCGTGGTGGCGCGCCTGGCCGCCATGTACCCGCGCCTGGACCGCGCCCCGCGCTGGCTGCGCGCCAAGAGCACGCTGACGGAACTCGGCATGGATTCCGCGCTCGGCTACTACAGCATGGCCTGCAAGCTGGAGGGCGCGCGCCGCCACGCCCTCTACGCGCCCGCCTTCCGCGCGGCACTGGACGGGCACGACCCCGCCGCGCGCTTCGTCGCCGCCATCGGCGCCTGCGACCCCGACGCGCCGCTCCAGGCCGCGCAATACGCCGATGTCATGACCTACCTGCCCGGCGACATCCTGGTGAAGACCGACCGCACCGCCATGGCCGTCTCGCTGGAGCTGCGCGCGCCCTTCCTGGACCACACCCTGGTGGAATGGGGCATGGCGCTGCCCGCCTCGCTCAAGCTCCAGCGCGGGGTGGGCAAGCACGTGCTGCGCCGCGCCATGGCCGCCGACCTGCCGGCGGAGCTGCTGTGGGGCCGCAAGCAGGGCTTCGCGGCCGAGATCGCGGGCGAGTTCCGCGCGCGCGCCCCGGAGCTGCGCGCCCGCCTCGCGGGTGCCGCCATGCTGGATTCCGGCCTGTTCGACCGCGCGGCCCTGCTGAACCTGGCCGACGAGCACGCCTCGGGCCGCTTCGACCACTCCCAGCCGCTGTGGCAGCTGCTGGTGCTGGAGGGCTGGCTGGCCCAGGCCCAGGCCGGCGCCCCGGCCCTGGCCGCCGCATGAGCGCGGCCGGCGCCGCCCCGCTGGGCCGGCGCGTGATGGCCGGCGCCGCCTTCATGATGGCGGGGCGCCTGGCCATCCGCTGCCTGAGCATCGTCTCCACCCTGGTGCTCGCCCGGCTGCTGATGCCGGAGGATTTCGGCCTGGTCGCCATGGCGCTGGCCGCCTTCGCCATCGCCGACGCCGTGACGAACACGGGCTACGCCACGCTGCTGATCCGCACGCCCGACATCGCGCGCGGCCACTACGACACGGCCTGGACGCTGAACCTGCTGCGCTCCCTGCTGCTGGCGCTGGCGGTGGCCGGCACGGCGGGGTGGCAGGCCGGCCTGCTGGGCGACGCGCGGATCGAGGCCGTGCTGCTGGCGGTGGCCCTGGGGGTTGCGATCGACGGCGTGATGAGCATCGGCCTCGTGCGCCTCCAGCGCGAGCTGCGCTTCGACCGGTTCGCCGCCTACCAGGTCGCCACGCGGGTGCTGAACTTCGGCTGCACGCTGGTCCTCGCCGTGCTGTGGCAGAGCTACTGGGCCATCATCATCGGCACGCTGGTGGCCAAGGCGATGTGCGTCCCGCTCGGCTACGCCATGGCGCCGCACCGCCCGCGCCTGAGCCTGTGGAACTGGCGCTACTTCCTGGGCTTCAGCGGCTGGGGCACGGTGTTCAACCTCGCCATGGTGCTGGAGATGCAGGGGGCGAGCCTCATCATCGGGCGCCTGCTCGGCCTGCCCGTGCTGGGGCAGTACAACCTGGCCCAGCAGGTGGCGACGGTGCCGGTCTCCGAGATCGCCGCGCCCACGCGCGCGCCGCTGCTCGCCGGCTATGCCGCGCTGGGCAAGGACCGCGAGGCGCTGGGGCGCTCCTACCTCGACAGCCAGGCCTTCCTCTTCGCGGTGATCTGCCCGATCTCGGTGGGCATCGCGCTGGTGGCGCCGGAGGTGGAGCGCCTGGCGCTCGGCCCGCGCTGGGAGGGGACGTGGCCGATGATCGCGGTCATCGCGCTGGTGGCGCTGGCCGACAACTTCTCCAACGCCGTGTTCAGCATCTTCGCCATCTACGAGCGCTACCGCGACACCGCGCTCGCCTTCCTGTCCATCAGCGTCCTGCGCGTCGCCCTGCTGTTCGCGGGCGCCTGGTGGTGGGGCATCGGGGGGCTGCTGGGGGCGCTGGTGGCCTCGGCCCTGGCGGGGCTGCTGTGCTGGCAATGGCTGGTGGCGCGCCAGCTCGGCCACCCGCTCCACGCCCTGCTGGCGGAAACCTGGCGCAGCCTGCTGGCCGCCTGCGTCATGGCGGCGGGCGTGCTGGCGCTGCGCGCCGCCCTGCCGGAGGAGGCGGGGCTCGGCCCCTCCCTGCTGCGCCTCGCCGCCCTGGCGCCGGCGGGCGCCTTGCTGCACCTGGGCGCGCAGGCCCTGCTGTGGCGCCTGTCCGGCTCGCCGGCGGGGGCGGAGCGGCGGTTGGCCAACCTGGCGCTGGGCGGCCTGGCCCGCCTGCGCCGGCGGGGGAGGTGAGGATGCAGGACCGACCGGCCCCGCCCCATGCCGCCGCCCGCCGCCCGCCGGGCCGCGCGCCCGCCCGATCCCGCCGCCAGGGGGGCGGGCCGTGGTCCGGCCCGCTGCCCCCGCCCCTCCCGGAAGCCGCCCCCCGATGAGCCGCCCGCGCCGCGTCCTGCACGTGCTGAAGTTCTACCGCCCCGACTTCACGGGCGAGGGGGTGTTCCTCGAACGCTCCTCCGCCGTGATGCAGGAGCTGGCGCCGGGGGTGGAGCACGAGCTGCTCGTCACCCGCACGCCCGCCCCCGCGCCCGCGCCGGAGGATGCCTGCTCCACCCTGGGTCGCGTCGCCTACCTGTCGCGAAAGGGTGGGCAGGGGGCGTTCATGCACCACCTGGCGCTGCTCGGCTGGTTCCTGCGCCACGTGTGGCGCTACGACGTGGTGCATGTCCGCACCCATGCGGACTGGTACTTCCTGTCCTACGCGCTGGCGCGGCTGGCCGGGCGGCGGCTCGTGCTCTCGGCCACGCTGGATGACAGCGTGCCGGGGCTGGTGGGCCGCTACCGCCCCGCGCTGCGAGGGCTGGCCGCGCGCGGCCTGCGGCTGTTCCACGAATTCGTCAGCATCTCGCCCCGCCTGCACGGGGAAACGCTGGCGGCGGTGGGCGAGCCTGCGCGCTGCCACCTGCTGCCCTGCGGCATCACCATCCCGCCCGAGGCGGCGGCGCGGCGCGCCGAGATCCGCGCCCGCATCGGCGCGGCGCCCGATGAGGCGGTGCTGCTCTTCGTCGGCGGGCTGTGCGCCCGCAAGGACCCGCTGGCGCTGGTGGAGGCGCTGCCCGCCATCCGCGCGGGGGCGCCCGGCGCGCGGCTGGTGCTGGTGGGGCCGGAGCTGGAGGCGGAGTACGTCGCCGCCCTGCGCGCGCGCGTCGCGGCGCTGGGCCTGGGGGACGCCGTGCACTTCGCCGGCAAGCAGGACGACCCGCACCCCTTCTTCGCCGCCGCCGACATGCTGGCCTTCGCCTCGCGCCTGGAGGGCTTCGGCACGGTGGTGCCCGAGGCGATGGCCCATGGCCTGCCCGTGGTGGCCCGCCGCCTGCCCGGGGTGAACGACGACTTCGTCATCGAGGGCGAGACGGGCTTCCCCTTCGACGACGGGGCGGGGCTGGCGGAGGCCTGCATCCGCCTGGCGCGCGATCCGGCGCTGCGCGCCAGGCTGGGCGCGCGCGGGCGCCAGCTGGCGCGGGCGCGCTTCGGCATGGCGCGCATCGCCGCCGGCTACCTGCGCGTCTACGGCTTCCCCGTCGCGGAGCCGCCGGCGGAGCAGGCGCCGAGCGGCCTGGCCACCGGCGCCTCCGTGCTCGACCGCCGCTTCCATTCCCCCGCGGCACCCCCGCCGGGCGACGCGCCGCTGCTGCTGACGATGATCGACGCGGAGGAATCCTTCGACTGGCACCGCCCCTTCGACCGCGCGAACACGGAGGTGCGCTCCATGCGCGCCCAGGTGCTGGCGCACCGCGTCTTCGAGCGGCATGGGGTGCTGCCGCTCTACCTGGCCGACTTCCCGGTCGCCACGCAGGATGCGGGCCGGGCACCCCTGCGCGAGCTGATCGAGGCCGGCGCGGCGGAGCTGGGCGCGCAGCTGCACCCCTGGGTGACGCCCCCGCACGAGGAGGAGGTGAACGAGGCGCACAGCTTCGCCGGCAGCCTGGAGCCGCGGCTGGAGCTGGAGAAGGCGCACCGCCTGACCGAGACGCTGGAGGAGGCCTTCGGCACCCGCCCGCGCATCTTCCGCACCGGGCGCTTCGGCGTCGGCCCGCGCACCGCCGACATCCTGCGCCGGCTGGGCTACCTGGCCGACACCAGCGTCGTGCCCTTCTGGCCGGCAGGGAACTGCCGCGACCCCGCGGCCTTCTGGCGCCTCTCGGCCAAGCCCTTCTGGCTGGATGCGGGGCGCAGCCTGCTGGAGATCCCCGTCTCGGCCGCGCTGGTCGGGCGGCTGGCCGCGGGGCCGGGGGCGCGGCTGGCGCCCTGGCTGTTCCACCCGCTGCCCACCGCGATGGGCCTGCCCAGCGCCGCCGCCCATGCCGGGCTGCTGGAGCGCATCCGCCTGAGCCCGGAGGGTATGACGGTGGAGGAGGCCAAGCGCCTGACGCGGGCCATGCGCGCCCAGGGGCACCGCGTCTTCGTGCTCACCTACCACTCGCCCTCGCTGGAGCCGGGCAACACCCCCTACGTCCGCACCGCGGAGGACCTGCGCCGCTTCCTGGCCTGGCTGGACGAGTACTACGCCTTCTTCCGCGAGGAGATCGGCGGCCGCCCCGCCTCCTGGCGCGAGGTGCGGCGCGGCGAGGCGCTGGCCGCGGCCGCGCCGGCCGAAGCGGTGGCGCATTAGCGCGTGTCGGCGCAGGCCCTGCTGACCTCGCAGCTGCTGCCGCCGCTGCTGCTCGCCTGGGGGGCGCTGCTGGGCGGGCTGCTGGCCTGGCGCCGGGCGCCGCGTGCCGGGGCGCTGGCCGTCCTTGCCGCGCTGGGGCTGCTGGCGCTGGGGACGCCGCTCGCCGCCGGCTCGCTGCGCGCGGGGCTGGAGGCGGCGATCCTGCCCGCCCTGCCGGGGGCAGCCGCCCCGGGGGCCATCATCATCCTGGGCGCGGAGGCGCGCGAGGGCCCCGCGGGCCATGAGCCCGGCCCGCTGACGCTGGAGCGGCTGCGCGCCGGCGCGGCCCTGGCGCGCGCCAGCGGCCTGCCCGTGCTGGTGACGGGCGGCGTCGTCTCGCGCAACGGACCCCCGGTGGCGCGGCTGATGGCCGAGAGCCTGCTGGCGGATTTCGGCGTTCCGGCGCGCTGGGTGGAGGGCGAGGCGGCGGATACCCGCGGCAACGCCCGTCTCTCCGCCGCCATGCTGCGGCAGGCGGGGGTGGGCTCGGCGCACCTGGTCACCCATGGCTGGCACATGCGCCGCGCGCAGGAGGCCTTCGCCCGCGCCGGCCTGCCGGTGCGCGCGGCCCCGGCGCGGCTGGGGCTGCCGGGGGCGGCATGGCACTGGCCCGACCTGGTGCCCCGGCCGGACAACTGGGGCACCTCCTGGTTCATGCTGCGCGAATGGGCCGGGCTGTGGACCTACCGCCTGCGCGACGGGGGCGCCCCATGACGGCGATCAGCGTGATCTGCCCTGTGCACGACACCCCGCCCGCCCTGCTGGAGGGCGCGGCGCGCGCCGTGCTGGCCGAGCCGGTGGCCGAGCTCCTCCTGGCCGACGACGCCTCACGCCGGGAGGACACGCTGGCGATACTGGCGGCGCTGGCGGCGGCGGATGGGCGGGTGCGGGTGCTGCGCTCGGCGCGCAACCTCGGCCCGGCGGGGGCGCGCAACCTGGCGCTGGGCGCGGCGCGCGGCGACTGGGTGGGCTTCACGGACGCCGACGACACCTGGCTGCCCGGCCGCGCCGCCCTGCTGGCCGACGCGCTGGGGCGCGACCCCCAGGCGCGCTGGATGTCGGGCACCTGGCGCATCACCTTCCCCGACGGCGCGGCGGAGGACCTGCCGGCCCTGCCAGCGGAACCCAGGCTGGGCGCGGCCGCGCTGGGTGGGGGCTGGCACCGGCTGGAAGGGCCGGCGCTGACGCGGCGCCTGCCGCAGGGCTTCTGCGTCCACCTGGGCCCGACGCTGGTGCGGCGCGACGCGCTGCTGGCCCTGGGCGGCTTCCGCGACGAGGTGTGGATCGGCGAGGACACGCTGCTGTTCCTGCTGCTCTCGACCGCGAACCCGCTGCTGTACCACGCAGGCGCGCCGCTCTACGCCCAGCGGATGGAGGGGGCCTCCATCACCAACTCGGCGGTGATGCTGCGCCGGGGCGACGCAGGGATGCTGCGCCGGGCGATGCGCGAGCCGGCGCTGCGCCCCTTCCGGCGGGAGCTGCGCTGGGCGCTGTACAGCGCGGAGAAGCAGATAGCGGCTAGCAACCTACTTGCTAGCAACTATCGGGTAGCCGCTGCGGCCGCCCTGCGTGGCTGGGCGCTGGACCCGCGGGAGGTGCCCGCGCTGCTGCGCTTCGCCCGCGCGGCCATGGCGCGGGGCGAGCGGCGGCGGGCGCTGCTGGCCGGCTACAGCGCGGCGCGGGTGATCGTGCCGCGTTGAGCGGCACGTCGGGGAGGCAGCCGCGTTGAGCGGCACGTCGGGGAGGCGGCGGCGTTGAGCGGCGCGTCAGGGAGGCAGCGGCGTTGAGCGGCGCGTCAGGGAGGCAACCGCGGCAGCGGCGTGCCGGGGCCGGCCGCGCCGGGCGGCGCGTCAGGCGGGCGGGCCGGCCTGGTCGCCTTCGGTGGCCGGCTTGCGGGCCAGCGCCCAGACCGCCATGGGGAAGCGCGGGTCGTTGGTGAAGTCGCGCCGCCAGCCCACCCGGCCCCAGGTCACCAGCGTGGCCTTGAGCGCCGACAGGTTGCCCCATGAATCGGTGCGCGTGTCCTCCAGCGGGAAGCCGCATTCGGCCAGCAGGTGGCGCATCCCCGTCTCGGTCCAGCGGGAGCAGTCGTAGGGCACCTCGTGCACGCGGATGAGGAAGGGCGTGATGATCAGCGCATGCCCGCCCGGGCGCAGCATGCGGAAGATGTTGCGGCCGGCGCGGTACGGCCACAGCAGGTGCTCGAAGACCTGGTCGGCGATCACGAGGTCGAAGCGCCCGTCCAGCGCCGGGTCCAGCGCGGTGTCGCAGATGTCGTGCTCGGGCCAGGACAGCTCGCTGTACGAGCGGAAGGGAAGGTGGCGCCAGGTTTCGCCGGGCGCGACCTCCAGCACGTCCAGGGAAGGCGGGTCGAGCGCCTCGATGAGGCGGCGGCATTCCGTCGCGTAGGCGCGCCGCGTGAGGCGGGTGAGGTCGTAGCCGATGGCCCCGGCCACGCGGGTGACCAGGCCCTTGAAGCGTTCGTCGCCGGCGGCCCTGGACTGGATTTCGCGGCGGAGATTGTCGAGCATGGGGCCTCGTGGTCCGGGGGTTTCCATCGTCGCACGGGGCCCCGCCCCGGGGCAACGGGCGGCGCGGGCAAGCACGCTAGGTACTAGCAGCTAGAGGCGAGCGCACCCCCCGCCCCGTCAGGCCGGCGGCAGGGCCGCGTGCCGGGCCTCGAGGTCGGCCACCGCGGCCGGCTCCGCCAGCGCCCGGCGCCCCGCGGCCAGCGCCAGGCCGGCGTGGCGCAGCAGCCCCGCCCGGCGGGCCGGCGCGCCCTCGGCCGCCAGCACCGCGCCGATCACCTCGACGAGGCGCAGCAGCACGGCGGCCGACCCGGCGCCTTCCTGGCGGATCATGTGGAACATGGCGTCCAGCAGCCCGTCATGGTCCACGGCGCGGCGGAACAGCACGGCCCGGCCGCCGCGCAGCACGGCGGCGCCGGGCAGGTGCCGGCCGGCCATGCCGCACAGCACGGTGCCGAAGCGGTCGAGCACGGCGATGGCGGTGAAGGGGTCGTTCGTGCCGGGGGACAGGGCGCGGGCCGCGATCTCCACCAGCTGGCGCACCGCGAATTCCAGGTCCTGCGAGGCGGCGCGCCGGTCGCCCAGGCTCATCGCGGCCCGCATCCGCGCCGCCGCCTCCCCATCCGGCGCGGCGCCGGACAGCCGGGCCACCGGCACGCCGGGAAAGACGTGGTCCCCCGGCCGGACGAGCAGGACGAGGACGACGCCGGCCTCCGCCGCCCAGTCCGCCAGCGCCTCCTCGTCCAGGGCGCGCAGGTAGCCGCCTTCGGGCGCGCACACGGGCGCGCCCCCCGGGGGGGCGCCCGCGGGCGGCGGGCCGGGGCCCTCGCGGGTCAGCCGGGCGACGGCCTCGCGCAGCTCGGCGTGGACCAGGCCGATGACCGTCTCGACGTTGATGCCGGAGGCGACGTGGTGGACGAACCAGATCAGCGTTCCCACGCAGAGGAGCGCGAGGAGAAGGCCGCCCGTCACCCCGAGATGGGGGATGAAGGCCCCTTCCTCGACCGAGCGGACGGTGCGCAGCACGACGAGGGCGTAGGCGAAGGTGCCCAGGAAGATGCCCAGCGCCACCTGGTTGCCCGCGTCGCGGACGAAGTTGCGCAGCAGCCGCGGCCCCATCTGCCCGGAGGCGAGGGACAGGGCGGCCACCGTGATGGAGAAGGTCGTCCCCGCGACGCCGATGGTGGAGGCCGCCACGGCGCCCAGCAAGGCGCGCGCGCCGGCCTCGCCCCCGGCGTAGACCCAGCCCTGCGGCAGCACGGTGCCCACCAGGCCCGTCCCTTCCGACCAGACGGCGCCCTGCCCGAGGACGAGGCCCGCCAGCACGAGCAGGGCGGGGCGCAGCCAGAAGACGTCGCCCAGCGCCTCGATGCGCGCGCGCAGGGCGGCGCTCACGGCGGGGGCGCCTCCTGCCGGCGCGCCTCCCGGCGTTCCTCCCGCTGGGCGGCGAAGCGCGAGCGCGGGACCTCGCGCCCCGCGGCGGGCCAGCCCTCGCGCTGGCGGGCGCGGTCGCCGTCGCCCTCCTCCGTCTGGTCGTGGAACAGCATCTGCGAGGTCGGGTAGGGCAGGTCCACCCCCGCCTCGGCCAGCGCGGCCTTCACGCTCTCCACCGCGCCGTCCAGCGCGTCCACCGCGTCGCGCCGCCGCGGCGGGTCGATCCAGAAGCGGGCCACCATGTCCACCCCGGCGTCGCCCAGGCCGGTGACCAGCGCCTCGGGCGGCGGGTCCGCGAGCACGCCGTGGGAGCCGCGCAGCGCCTCGACGATGACGCGCCGGGCGTGGGCGATGTCGTCGCCGTTGCCGATGGTCAGCGGGAACTGGAGGCGCCGGCGCTCATAGGCCGTGATCACCTCGATCTGGCTGGTGAAGAGCGAGGCGTTGGGGATGAGGATGCGCCGGTTGTCGTAGGTCCTGAGCACGGTCGCGCGCACCCAGACATCCTCAACCGTGCCCTCCACCTGGCCCTGGCGGATCTGGTCGCCGATGCGGAAGGGGCGGGTGAGCAGGATCAGGATGCCCGCCAGCAGGTTCTGCAGCACGTCGCGGAAGGCGAAGCCGATCGCCACGCCGCCGATGCCCAGCAGGTTGAACAGGTCGGCCGCCGAGACGGAGGGGAAGGCCACGGAGGCGGCGACGAGGAAGGCCAGCAGCACCGCGACGCCCCCCGCGATGCGCCCGATCACCCCCGCGACGTCGGCCGAGGCCTCCCGCAGCGCCAGCGCGCGGCGCACCCCCGCCCGCACGCCGCGCGCGACCAGCAGCCCGATGCCGAAGACGATGACGCCGATGGCCAGCCCCGGCAGGAAGGCCAGCGCCGAGGAAGCGAGGTCCGACAGGCGGTCCGCCGCCTCACCGAACACGGGGCGGTTCCCCCGGCGGCGCGGCGTCCCGCCCGGCGCCCGGCCGGAAGCGCAGCGCCAGCAGCGCGGCCGCGACCGAGCCGGCCGTGTCCATGATGATGTCCTTCACCGTGTCGTCCTTTCCCTTGATCACGTCCCCGGGGCGGAGGATGTCGAAGACCCACTCCGCGACCTCCCACAGCGCGCCGATGGCGATGCCGACGGAGGCGACGAGGACGACGAAGAGGAGGTTCCGCCCCTCCCGGAACGGATCGGCGAAGACGACCACCGCGAGCCAGAAGGTGATCGCGAACAGGGTCGCCGCGTGCAGCACCCGGTCGAACCACCAGGCCGCGGCATAGAGGTCGAAGACGTAGCCCGCGACGTTCGCGGCCAGCAGCAGGCCGGCGAGCGCCCAGGCGAGGGTGCGTCCCCCATCGGCTCCGGTCACATCCTGCCCTCCCGCGTTGCCGGCCATGCCCGCCGTCGCAACGGCCGGCGGTCCGGAAGGGTTTTCCCCGCGGGCGGGAAGGGAGGCAGGCGATGTTCTTCGACGGCTGGTTTGGGCTGCTGCGCGTGGCGGTGGTCGGCACCCTCGCCTACCTGGCGCTCGTGCTGCTGCTGCGGGTCACGGGCAAGCGCACGCTGTCCAAGATGAACGCCTTCGACCTCGTGGTGACGGTCGCCCTCGGCTCGACCTTCGCGACCGTGCTTCTCAGCAAGGACGTGGCGCTGGCCGAGGGGGTGGCCGCCTTCGCGCTCCTCGTCTTCCTGCAGTTCGCCATCACCTGGGCGTCGGTCCGCTCGAGGCGCGTGCGGTCCCTCGTCAAGGCGGAGCCCTGCCTGCTGCTCCGCGACGGGCGGTTCCTGCCGGAGGCGATGCGGCGGGAGCGGGTGACGGAGGACGAGGTCCGCGCGGCGGCCCGCGCGCAGGGCATCGCCTCGCTCGACGGGGTGGCGGCGGTGGTACTGGAAACCGACGGCAGCGTCTCGGTGGTCGAGGGGGGCGGGCGCGGCCAGCCGCTGGAAGGCGTTTCCGGGGGCGGGGGCTAGGCGCGCTCCGCCTCCGCCCTGGGCATCCGCAGCGTGGCGACGTGCTGCGCCACCTCGGGCGAGATGTTCAGCCCCTGGGCGCGCATCTCCTCCGCCACCTGGAGGACCAGCGGATGGTCCTCCGGCAGCAGGGGCGGGGCCTCGGGCGGCGGCGGCGCGGCGGCGACCGCCCCGGCGGCGGAAGGCTGCTCCACCCCCGCCGCGGCGCGGGCGGCCATCGCCTCCTCCAGCCGGGCGAGGCGGGCGAAGGCGCGCGTCGTCGCCCCCTCGCGCTCGGCCAGCGCGCCTTCCAGCCGGGCCAGGCGCGGGGTGAGGTCGCCGGTGGGCGCGGGGGGCGGCGCCTCGCGCCCGGCCATGGCGGTTTCCAGCGCGGCGAGACGGGCGGCGAGCGCGCCGGCGCCGTCCTTCTGGCGCATCAGCGCCTCCTCCAGCCGCGCCAGGCGCCCCAGCACCATCCCCACCAGCAGGGACACCATCAGCCCCGCCGCACCCAGCACCAGCAGCCCCCAGGCGAGCGGCGAGACCACGGGGCAGCGCCCGATGCCGCCCAGCGCGCCCAGGGCGCCGCGCAGCTCCATCCGCCCGCCCAGCCGCGCCGCCTCGGCCAGGGCCGCGCGGTTGGCGTCGGCGCAGAACACGGCGGAGGAGCCGGGGGGCGGCACCTGGGCCAGGTATTCCAGGCCGCCCCAGGCCAGGGCGGCGCCCGACAGCGCGGCCAGGACACGGGTCCAGAACAGGGGGTGGGCCATGGAGGACGCTCCGCCGGGGTTGGGCCGCCGCGCCGGGCGTGCTTCACCACACAGCATGCCACGATTGCTCTTCCTCGCCCACCGCATCCCCTTTCCGCCGGAGAAGGGGGAGAAGATCCGCGCCTGGCACATGCTGGACCACCTGTCCCGCCGCTTCGAGGTGGAGCTGGGCTGCCTGGTGGACGATCCGGCCGACCTGCGGCACCTGCCCTTCCTGCGGAGCCGCTTCGCCCACGTGGAGGCGCCCGAGCTGGGCGGGCGGCGGCAGGCGGCGGCCCGCGCCCTGCTGCGCGCCCGGCCCGGCCTGCCGCTCTCGCTGGGCTGGTTCCACGACGCGAGGCTGGCGCGCTGGGTGCGCGAGGGGCTGGCGGCGCGGCGCTGGGACGCGGCCTTCGCCTATTCCTCGGCCATGGCGCCCTACCTGATGGGCCCGGGCGCCGCCGCGCTGCCCCGGCGCGTGCTGGACCTGGTGGACGTGGATTCGGCCAAGTGGGACGCCTACGCCGCCGATGCCCGCTTCCCCATGCGCCAGGTCTGGTCGCGCGAGGCGCGGACCCTGCTGGCATTCGAGCGCCGGGCGGTGATGGAGTTCGACGCCGCCATCTTCGTCTCGGCGGAGGAGGCGGGGCACTTCACCGCGCTCGCCCCCGAATGCGCCGGGCGCGTGGGGGCGGTGGAGAACGGGGTGGACCTGGCGCGGTTCGACCCGGGATCGGCGCATCCCAGCCCCTTCGGCGCCGTGCCCGCGCTGGTCTTCACCGGCACCATGGACTACCGCCCGAACGTGGAGGCGGTGACGTGGTTCGCCGCCGAGGTGATGCCGCGCCTGGCCGCGCTGCCCACCCCGCCGGAGTTCTGGATCGTCGGCGCCAGCCCGTCGCCGGCGGTGCGCGCCCTGGCGTCCGGGCGGGTGCGCGTCACCGGGCCGGTGCCCGACATCCGCCCCTTCATCGCCCATGCGGCGGTGGCGGTGGCGCCGCTGTTCATCGCGCGCGGCATCCAGAACAAGGTGCTGGAGGCGATGGCGATGGCCCGCCCCGTGCTCGCCACGCCGCAGGCCTTCGAGGGGGTGCGCGCGGTGCCGGGGCGCGACCTGCTGGTGGAATCCACCGCCGAGGGCATGGCGGCGCGCGTTGCCGAGGTGCTGGCGGGCGGCCACCCCGGGCTGGGCGCCGCGGCGCGCGCGGCGGTGCGCGCGGGCCACGACTGGGACGCGACGCTGGCGAAGCTGGACCCGCTGCTTTCGGCCGCATGAGTCGGTTTTCTTGACAAGTCGCGTGAAAGAGACGGAAGCCCGCCCGTAACCCGTTGATCATGCGAAGGTTCCAATCCTGGTACCTTCCTTGCATGGGAAAGGTATGCAGGCCGGGATCTCCCCGGCCACCCAACCCAGGGCGACGCACCCATGAGCCTGTCCCGCTCCCTTCTCGGCCTGTCCCTCGGCGTGGCGCTCGGCCTCGGGATGGCCCCCCCGGCGGGGGCGGCGGTGATCGACGCGGCCGGTTTCGCGTCGGGCCAGGGCGCCCAGGTGGTCGGCGGCGTGGCCTGGACGGCCTCGGGCGGGGCGACCTTCCAGGCCAAGGGCGGCTTCATCCCGCTGGGCGTCGGCCTGTCGGGCGGCGCGACCGGCGACGAGATCGACATCGGCCAGACGATGACCGGCACCCCGGTGGGCGGCGCGGTGCGCATCGCCTCCCTGACCCTGGGCGTGCTGTTCGACGGCCCGGAGTTCGGCGACGTGAACGAGGTGGCGCAGGTCACCGTCAACGGCACCGCCAGCTACCTGCTGACCGCCATCGGCGCCACCTCCGCCACCTGGACCGGGCCGGGCGGGGTGGTGAACGTCTCGCCCGCCACCGCCAGCACGGGCGGCGCGTGGCGGATCGACGCGCCCTTCGGTGGGCTCGCGGTCACCTCCATCAGCTTCACCGCGCTGCCGGGCGCCTGCGCCGGCGACGCGCTGGGCGGCGGCTGCGGCAACCAGTCCGACTTCACCCTGGTGCAGATGGTGACGGCGCCGGCCGCGGTGCCGGTGCCCGGCGCGCTGGCGCTGTTCGGCATGGGGCTGCTGGGCCTCGGCCTCGCGCGCCGCCGCTGATCCGCTGAACGGAGCCCGCCCATGAAGATCCTGCCCGCCCTCGCCCTCGCCACCTCGCTCGCCGCCGGCGGCGCGCAGGCGGCGCCCTCCATCACCTTCACCGGCACGAGCGACGTGTCCTTCCTGGCCTTCCTCGCCGGCCGCGGCGTGGCGCTGCCGGCGGCCGAGGCCGCGGTGGCCCAGGCGCGGGGCGGCAACAACGCCGCCAATGGCGACTACGAGGCCGGGCTGCACATCCCGCCCGACCTGACGAACGCCGGCCCGGTCGGCACGGCGGGGCAGTTCGCCTGGGGCGTGGCCGGCGGCGCCAACGCCTTCCTGCCTTTCACCCTGTCGCGCACCGGCGGCACGCTGGGCTTCGCGCTGGGCAACTACGCCGGCAGCTGGTCCGACCCGCTGGTGAGCGGCATCGACATGCTGGGCTTCCGGCTGCGCTCGGAGGGCGCGGGCAGCGCCACGCGGATGCGCGGCCTCGCGCTCGACGGCACGGCGCTGGGCGGGCTGTCCGCGGCCGGCGGCGGGCTGGATTTCGCGGTGGTCGAAGGCTTCGGCCCCGGCGACTTCGTCCTGTCGGGCGAGGTGGCGCTGGACTGGACGGGCGGCTTCCCCGCCGGCTCGCGCCTCGGCTTCCAGATCAAGGCGATCGACGCCCCGGCCGCGGTGCCCGGGCCGGCCGCGCTGGCGCTGTTCGGCATGGGGCTGCTGGGCCTCGGCCTCGTGCGCCGCCGGGGGTAAGGCGCCGGGCCGCATGGTTTTTTCCCGGCGCCCGGCCTATGCTCCCGCGGGGGCCGGACCAGGGAGAACTGCCGGGATGAATGCGGTGCGCAAGACCGGCCTCGCCGACGGGGGCGCGGCCTCCATGCCCGATGCCGCGCCGGGGTGGCGGCTGCCGCTGGCCGCGCTGGGCCTGGGCGTGCTGGCCTGGCTCGCCTTGTTCTTCGAGGAGGCGGCGCACGCCGTCTCCATCTGGGACAGCTCCGCCGCCTACAACCATGGCTGGCTGATCCTGCCCATCGCGGTCTGGCTCGCCTGGGGGCGGCGTCACCGCCTCGCCGCGCTGCGCCCCGCCCCCGCGCCGCTCTTCGCCCTGCTGGCGCTGCCGGCCGGCGTGCTGTGGCTGCTGGCCGAGCGCATGGGGGTGATGGAGGGGCGGCAATTCGCCGCACTCGGCCTGCTCTACGCGCTGGTGCTGGCGACGATGGGGTGGCGCGTCTCGCTCGCCATGGCCGCGCCGCTGGCCTACCTGGTGTTCCTGGTGCCATTCGGCGCCTTCACCGTCCCGGCGCTGCAGGTGATCACGGCGCGCATGGTGGACGTGATGCTCGACTGGACCGGCATCCCCCATTACGTGGACGACCTGCTGATCGAGATCCCCGCGGGCACCTTCTACATCGCCGAGGCCTGCGCCGGGCTGCGCTTCATCATCGCCGCCCTGGCCTTCGGCGGCCTCTACGCCCTGGTGATGTTCCGCAGCCCCTGGCGGCGCGTCGTCGTCATGGCGCTGGCGCTGGCCGTGCCGGTGCTCGCCAACGGGGTGCGCGCCTTCGGCCTGGTGGTGCTGGGGCATTGGTGGGGGAGTGCGGCGGCGGTGGACGCCGACCACCTGATCTACGGCTGGGGCTTCTTCTCCTTCGTCATCATCCTGCTGATCCTGGCCGGGCTGCCCTTCCGGCAGGATGGCGGGCCGATCCCCACGCTCACCGGCCCCGGCGCGCCCGGCCGGGCCGCGCTGGCCCTGCCCGCCGCCGCCCTGGCCCTGGCCGCCGCCGCCGCCGGCCCGGCCCTGGCCGCGCGGCTGGACGCAAACGCCGCCGCCACCCCCCCGCGCGAGGTCGCGCTGGCGCTGCCGGCGCCCCCCTTCTGCGAGGCGCGGCCCGATGGCGGCCTGTCCTGCCAGGGCTCCACGGTGGATGCACGGCTGGTGCTCTTCGCGCCCCGCGCCAACTGGGACGCCGTGTCCGCCGCCCGCCGCGCGCTGACGCTCGCCGTGTCGGACCAGGACCGCACCTTCGACGTGCCGCTGCCCGGCGGCGGGCGGATGCGCGCCCGCCAGGCGCAGGGCCAGCCCGGCACGGTGGCCGCCGCCGCATGGCTGGACGGGCGCATCGCCGGCGACGGCGTGCGCTCGCGCGCCGCCCAGGCGCTGCACGCCCTGCGCGGCGGCAGCCCCGGCGGCCCGGTGCTGGCGGTGGTGGAGATGCGCCCGGCCGAGGGCGGCACCGACGCCCTGCGCGACCTCGCCCTGCTCACCCGCGTCCTGGAGGCCAGCGGCGGGGCGCTGGCCCAGCGCGCCGCCGCGCTGTCCCTGGCCCGCTGAGCGCCGCGTGATCGAGGTCGTCATCCCGGCGCACGACGCCGAGCCCTTCCTGCGCGAAACGCTGGACAGCGTGGCGGCGCAGGAACGCCCGCCCGCCCTGGTGAGCGTGGTCAACGACCGCTCGCGCGACGGGACGCGCGAGGTGGCCCTGGCCGCGGCGGCCGAGCTGGCGCCGCGCGTGGCCATCCGCGTGCTGGAGAACGAGGGCCCGCCCGGCCCCTCGGCGGCGCGCAACACGGCGATCCGCGCCAGCCAGCAGCCCTGGGTGGCGCTGCTGGATGCCGACGACGTGCTGCTGCCCCGCCACCACCTGGCGCTGTCGGCGCTGGCGGGCGAGGGCGTGTCCCTGGCCTTCGGCGATTGCTGCCTGTTCCACACGGACACCGGCGCGGTGGTGCTGGACAGCCACCACGCCAAGAGCCGCCTGCTGGAACTGCCGCATGAGCCCGCGCCCGGGGGGCTGGCCCTGCGCGGCTCGGCCTTCCAGGCGCTGCTGCGCGGGCCGCGCGTGCCCACCTCCGCCTGCCTGCTGCGGCGCGAGGCGGTGCTGGCGGCCGGGCTGTTCGACGAAACCATGATGTATGCCGAGGATGCCGACCTGTTCCTGCGCCTGTCCTGGCTGGGCGCGATGCGCTTCACGGCCGAGCGGCTGACGCGCAAGCGGGTGCACGGCGCCAACCTGTCGCGCGAGGAGAACCGGGTGCAGTTCTCCCGCGGGGGCGCGGTGGTGGCGGCCAAGCTGCGCGCCATCGCCGGCCGGGCCGACCCCGCGCCCTTCCGCCCCGCCCCGGGCGACGCGGCGGCGATCGGCGAGGTGCTGCCGCGGGCGGTCAACACCTACCTGTATGACGCCTCGCGCCGCGGCTTCGCGGCCTATCGCGGCGCGGCTAGGCTGGCACGGGAGGCAGGGCTGGGGGCGATGGCGCTGCGGCCGCGCCACCTGGCCCGGCTGGCGTGGCGGCGGGTGGCGCCGGAGGTTTAGTTCGTTCTTTGTTCCATGTGAAACATCCTGTGCCGGCCCCGGCAGCGCTTCAGGCGCGGGCCGGCAGATAGGCCCGCAGCCGCCCGCCGCGGGCGCGGCCGCGCGCCGCCAGCCCTTCCCAGGTATCCGTGAAAGCCGCCGCCATGGCGGGCGCCAGGAAGCGCGCCTCCACGTCGCGCCGCGCCGCCTCGCCCATGCGCGCGCGTTCCGCCGGGTCCGCCAGCAGGCGACGCAGGGCCGCGCGCAGCGCCTCCACGTCGTCGGGCGGCACCAACAGGCCGGTCTCCCCATCGCGCACCACCTCCGGCACGCCGCCCACCGCGGCGGCCACGGAGGGGCGCGCGAACCACCCCGCCTCCACCAGCGCCAGCCCGAAGGATTCCGAGCGCGAGGCGAGGGCGTGCACGTCCGCCGCGCGGTACAGTTCCGCCGGGTGCCCGAGGTTGCCGGCGAAATGCACCCGCCCCCCCAGCCCGAGTTCCGCCGCCAGCGTCCGCAGCGCCGCCTCCTCCCCGCCCGAGCCGGCGATGGCCAGGTGCACCCCCTCCAGCCCCGCCACGGCGCGCAGCAGCAGGTCATGCCCCTTGCGGCGGATCAGCGAACCGACGCTGCCCACCAGCGGCGCCCCGGGCGGGATGCCCAGCCGCGCGCGCAGCTCGCCGCCGCCCTCCAGCCGCGCGGGGTCTATGCCGTTGGGGATGGTGCGCAGCCGGTCGGGGGGCATGCCGTCGGCGGCCAGCGCCTGCGTGACGTGCGCCGCCACGCCCACCGCCAGGTCCGCCTGGTGCAGCAGCAGGGCGTAGCGCGAGCGGCGGAGGTAGCGGATGTGCAGGTGCGCCAGCAGCGGCACCCCGGCCCGCGCCGCGGCCGGCGCCATCCACTGCACCGGGGCCCCGCTGTTGGCGTGCACCACGCGGGCGCCATGGGCGCGCACCAGTTCCAGCCCCTGCCGCGCCTGCGCCGCCCAGCGCCGGGGGGAAAGGGGCGCGGCGCCCGAACCGGCCAGGAAGAATTCCATCGGCGTGCGCGTCACCGGCACCCCCATCGCCGCCGCCGCCCCGGCCATGGCCGCGCCGTTGCACCACAGCACGGGGGCGATGCGCCCGCGGTCCAGGTGGCGCAGCAGGTCCAGCAGCACCTGCTCGGAGCCGCGGATCCATTCCTCGCCGAAGTGGACGAACAGGACGGGCAGGGGCTCAGCGGGCATACTCGGCCTCCAGCCGCGCCACGATGTCCTCCCACAGGAAGCGCCGCGCCCATTGGCGGCCCGCCTCGCCGATGCGCGCGCGCTCGCCCGCGTCATCCGCCAGCCGCGCCATGGCGGCGGCGAGCGCCGGCACGTCGTCGGACGGCACCAGGATGCCGGTGCCGCCCGGCACCACCTCCGGCACCCCGCCCACCGCGGTGCCGATCACCGGCGTGCCGTGGCGCATCGCCTCGATGAAGGGGATGCCGAAGCCCTCGTAGCGCGAGGGCATGACGAAGACGTCCGCCTCCGCGTAGGCGCGTTCCAGCGCCTCCTCCGACACCAGGCCGTGCACGGCGACGGCGGGGCCGAACTCGGCGGCCAGCGCCGCCTTCGTGTCGTCCGAGACGCGGCCCACCACCTCCAACCGCCAGCCCGGGCGGCGCGCCCCGGCGAAGGCGGCGCGCAGCAGGTCGAAGCCCTTGCGGTGCTCGTCCACCCGGCCGACGAACAGGAAGGACACCTCGCCCGGGCCGCGCGCGGGGCGCGGGATGGCGGGGGCGGGGGCCACGCCGTTGGGCAGCACGCCCAGCCGCGCCGGGTCCACGCGCGGGTATTCCTCCAGGAAGGGCGCGGCATCGGCGGCGGTGAGGTGCAGGATGCGCCGCGCGGTGGCCATCGGCAGCCGGTTCATGCCCTGGATCAGCTTGTAGTAGGTCCACGTCTTGCCCGGCCGCACGTCCGGGTGCCAGTGCGGCGAGTAGAAGAAGCGCCGCCCCCGCGTGCGCGCGTACCAGGCCGCCCCCAGCGCCCAGGCGGGGGCGGCGACCTGGTGGGCGTGCAGCACGTCGGGGCCGATGCGCGCCAGGGTCCGCACCAGCCCCACCGGCCAGACCCCGCCATTGTTGAGGTAGGAGAAGCGCCAATGCGGCGTGGGGATGCGGACCGGGATGCGGTGGATCGCGAAGCCCTCCATCCGCTCCTCCGCCGGCACGTCGAAGCGCCCGGACGGGTAGCGCAGGAAGGAGGTGACCACGTGCACCTCATGCCCCCGGCGGGCGAGGTGGCGGGCGTGGTTGAGCATGACCTTCTCCACCCCATCCAGCTGCGGGAAGAAGAAGGGGCCGACGATCGCGATTCGCACGGCTTGGTTGTCGCAGGCGGGGCGGGGGGCCGTCCAGCCGGTCAGCACAGCGCCAGGAAGGCGGCCGCCCGCGCCTCCCAGCCCTGGCGGCGGGCGGAGGCCAGGCCGACGGCGGCGATCCGCCCGGCCAGCGCCGGGTCGTCCAGCAGGCGGCACAGGGCGGCGGCGATGGCCCCGGCGTCGTTCCCCTCCACCAGCAGGCCGGTTTCCCCGTCCGCGATCGCCTCGGGGGTGCCGCCGGCGCGGCCGCCCAGCACGGGGCGCCCGCAGGCCTGCGCCTCCAGGATCACCAGGGGCAGGCCGTCCTCCTCGCCGGGCTCGGCGCGGTTGGGCAGGGCGACGATTTCGGCCAGGGCGTAGAAGGCGGGCATGGCGGCGGCGGGCACGGCGCCGGCGAAGCGCACGGGCAGGCCGGCGGCCATCGCCTCCAGCGCCGGGCGCTGCGGGCCGTCGCCCACCACCAGCAGGGCGGCGCCGGGGTGGCGCGCCAGCACGGCGGGCAGGGCGGCGATGAGGCGGTCCACCCCCTTGCGCGCCACCAGCCGCGTGGGGGCGAGCAGCACGCGCCGCCCCTCCAGCCCCAGCCGGGCGCGCAGGGCGGGGTCGGGCGCCCGGGGCTGGAACAGCTCCAGCGCCACGCCGTTGGGGATGGTGGCGATGCGCGCGGGGTCCACGCCGAAGGGGCCCGCCAGCCGCCGCGCCGCGTGGGCGGAGGCGGCGACGACGCGGTGCGCGGCGCGCAGGGCGGCGCGGCGCTCCTCGCCGGGCGCGGCGGCCAGGTCGTCGCCATGGCACAGCACCAGCACGCGGCGGCGCAGCACGCGGCGCGCGAAGCCGGGCAGCCAGGGCAGGGCGTCCTCGTCGCAGACGCAGACGGTGCGCGGGCGCAGGCGTGCCACCGCCAGCGTCACCGCCAGGGCCAGGCGCAGCGCGGCGGCGTGGCGGTGCAGCCCCCGCCGCAGCCGCCCGGCGGGGGCGGCCGCGCCCATCGGCGGGCGGATCATCGCCACGCGGCGCACCGGGAAGGGCTGCGCCGCATCCGCCGCCCTCCAGCCGGGGTATTCCTCCCCCGTCCGGTGGTCGCGGCGCGCGGCCAGCACGGCGACGGCCCCGCCGGCGTGGCGGGCCAGCGCCGCATGCACCCCGGCCGAGCCGCCCAGGAGGGGCGGAAAGGTCTGGGCGACGAGCAGGCAGCGGGGGGCGGGCATGGGCGTGGCCTCGATGCCAAGGACGGCGCGGCGGGACAAGCGGCGGAGGCGTCAGGAAATTTTACATGCCATGGATCAATGTTCCAGGAATTGCATGCAAACCCTTGATCCGCCTCACTGGCACGGTGCTTGCATGACGGGTCATACCATACGGCTCTGACCTCTAGGAGAGAGTGATGACGACGATCCGGACCATGTTCCTGGTGCTGCTCCTCGGGTTGGGCATGCCGGCTGCCGCGGTGGCGGCGATGATCGGCGGGGACATTTCCCTCGACGGCCCGGTGCGGGTGAACCGGGTGGCGCAGACCATCACCTTCGGCCTGGGCACCCCGGACAGCCCGCTGGGCCGCAGCGACGTGGGCGCCCTGAACGGCCCCATCGCCGCCCTGTTCGACACCTGCGACGACTGCGTGGTCCGCAACGCCAACCCGATCAGCTACAACCCCGCCGCGCCGACCGCGGGCCTGTGGTGGAGCCTGACCCAGAACGGCCAGACCCTGCAGTTCATCGTGGATTCGGGTCCGGTGGTCAGCTTCCTGCCGGGCACCAATGGCGGCGGCATCTCCATCGTCGGCACCGGCATCTTCCGGCTGGCCGGCTTCGAGGACACGCGGGCGGTCTTCGCCCTCACCACCCAGATGATCAACCTCGCCAGCACCACCTTCTCGTCCAGCTTCGTCTCGGTGCCGACGCCGGCCTCGCTGGCGCTGATGGGCGTCGGCCTGCTCGGCCTCGGCGCCGCGCTGCGCCGCCGCAACGCCATGCCCGGCCGCGCCTGACACTGCACCCCCAGGGCGGGCGGTTGGCGCCCCGGGCCGGCAACGGCCCGGGGCGTCGCGATTCTCACCCCCAGAGGAAGCTGGCGGAGGAGAGGTTGCTGATGGACACGCCTTGCAGCGTCACCGCCAGGTCGGCCACCGCGTCGCCGTTGAAGTCCACTTCCAGCCGGTCGGTGCTGTCGGTGAAGCGGGCCTGCGCGACGCTTCCCTTCGTGAAGGCACCCGCGCCGCGATAGGCGAAGCCCGCGCCGCTCCCCATCCCCTCGAAGGCGATGCGGTCGCCCAGCACCGAGTTGAAGTCGGTGATGAGGTCCGGCGTCCCGGCGGAGGAATCCGCCGCCGAGCGGAAGGCGAAGTGGTCGCCCCCCGTGCCGCCCGTCATGGTGTCGCGGCCCGCGCCGCCCAGCAGCCGGTCGCCGCCGCCGCCGCCGACCAGCACGTCGTTGCCCAGCCCACCCTCGACGCGCGCGCCGAAGCCGCCCGTGACGGTGATCCGGTCGTCCAGCGCGCCGCCGATGACCGTCTCGGCATTGGCCACCGACAGCGTGTTGGCGAAGTTGCCCAGCCGCAGGATGTCCGCGCCCCCGCCCAGGTCCAGCGTGGTGCCGGCGGCGGCGGTGCCCAGCGTCACGTCGTCCGTCCCGCCATTGCCCATCACCACCTCGACGTTGAGCAGGGTGACGCCGTTCGCCCCGTTGGCGAGCTGGACCCGGTCGGCCCCGCCGCCCAGGTCCACCCGGCCGCCGGCCAGCGTGGTGGCGAAGGTGATGGTGTCGGCCGCAGCCCCGCCGAACACCGTCTCCACGTTGCGCAGCGTCAGGCTGTTGGGCCCGCTGGACATGCGCAGGATGTCGGCCCCCGCGCCGAGGTCCACCTGGCCGTTGGCCAGCGCCGCGGCGAGGGTAATGTCGTCGGCCGCCGTGCCGCCGGTCACCGTCTCCACGTTGCGCAGGATCGCCGTGTTGGCGGCGTTGGCCAGCACCAGCCGGTCATTGCCGCCGCCCAGGTCCACCGCCGCGCCCGACAGGGCCGTGGTCATGGTCACCAGCTCGTCGGAGGCGCCGCCGAAGACCGCCTCGGCATTGGCGACGGAGACGGACAGGTAGCCCCCGTTCGCCAGGCGCAGCACGTCCGTGCCCGCGCCCATGTCGAACACCGCGCCCGAGGAGGCGGCGGCGACCGTCACGTCGTCGTTGGCCCCGCCGCCGAACAGCGTCTCGACGCCGCGGACCGTCAGCGTGTTGGCCCCGTTCGCCAGGCGCAGCACGTCGGCGCCCCCGCCCAGGTCCGCGCTGCCGCCCGCCAGGGCGGTGGCGTAGGTGATGGCGTCCGCCGACATGCCGCTGATCAGCAGCGTCTCGACGTTGGAGACCGAGAGCACGTTCGCCGTGGCCCCGGTGAGGCGCAGCGTGTCGGCGCCCGCGCCCAGGTCCACCGCGTGCCCGGCCACCGCGGAGGTGGCGAGCGTCACGTCGTCCGCCGCCGTGCCGCCCAGCACCGTCTCGACGTTGCGCAGCAGCGTCACGTTGGCCGCGTTGGCCAGCTGCAGCCGGTCCGCGCCCGCGCCCAAATCCACCTGGGTGCCGCCGGCGAGGGCGGTGCGCAGCGTCACCTGCTCCGCCGCCGCGCCGCCGGTGATGGTCTCGGCACCCGAGACGGTGACGGAGACGGCGGCCGTGGTGGCCAGCGTCAGCCGGTCCGCCCCCAGGCCGAGGTCGAGCGTGGCACCCGAGGCGGCGGAGGCGACGGTGACGTCGTCCGCCGCGCCGCTGCCGGTGAAGACCTCCACGTCCGACAGGACGACGCGAGTGCCGGCCGAGAGCGTCACCGTGTCCGTCCCGCCGCCGCCTTGGATCGTCGCCGTGGTGTTGCCCAGGATGGCGATGCGGTCGTCGCCCGAGTTGCCGATGATGGTGTCGGCGTTGGTCAGCGTCAGGGTGTTGGTCCCCGCCGCCAGGCGCATGATGTCGAGCCCGGAGGACAGGTCGGCGGTGAAGCCGGACACGGCGTGGCCCAGGGTGATGTCGTCCACGCCGCCGCTGCCCGCCAGCGTCTCCACGCCGTGGATCGTCACGGCGTTGGGAGTGTTGGCCAGGCGCAGGATGTCGTTGCCCGCGCCGAGGTCCATCGTGCCGCCCGCCATCGCCGTGGCGACCGTCACGTCGTCGGCGTCGGCGCCGCCCAGCAGCGTCTCGACGTTGCGGACCGTGAGGCGGTTGAGGCCGCCGGCCAGGCGCAGCGCGTCCGCGCCGCCGGCCAGGTCCACCGTGCCGCCCACCATGGTCGTGCCCAGGGTGACGTCGTCCGCCCCCGCGCCGCCGGTCACCGTCTCGATGTTGCGCAGCGTGATGCGGTTGGCCCCATCCGCCAGGCGGATGCTGTCCGTCCCGCCGGCGAGGTCCACCAGGGCGCCGTCGGCCGCGGTCAGCAGGGTCAGCGCCTCGGTCGCCCCGGCGCCGAGGATGGTCTCGGTGTTGGCCACCTGCACCGGCAGCAGGCCGGAAGCGACGGCCAGGCGCAGCACGTCCACCCCCGCGCCCAGGTCGAAGCGCGCATTGGCGCCGACGGTGGCGCCGGTGACGTCGTCCGCCCCCGCGCCGCCGACCAGCACCTCCACGTTGCGGACGGTGAGGGTGTTGGCGCCGTCGGCCAGGCGCAGCGTGTCGGCGCCCCCGGCCAGGTCCACGCTGGCGCCGGCGGCGGCGGTGAGCAGCGTCACCTCGTCGGCGCCGTTGTTGCCGATGAGGGTCTCGACGTTGCTCACGGAAAGGCTGTTGGAGGAGGAGCTGGCCAGGCGCAGCGTGTCGGCGCCCGCGCCCAGGTCCACCACCGCGCCCACCAGCCCGCCCAGGCTGGGCGCCATGGAGATGTCGTCGGCCCCGTCGCCGCCCGTCACCGTCTCGACGTTGCGCAGCAGGGCCACGTTGCCGCCATTGGCCAGGCGCACGGCATCGGCCCCGCCGCCCAGGTCCAGCTGCGCGCCGGCGGCGAGGCGGTCCATCAGGATCACGTCGTCGGCACCGGCCCCGCCCACGATCCGCTCGACGTTGGTGACGGTGACGCGGCCGCCGGCCAGGGTCAGCGTGTCGGCGCCCGCGCCCAGGTCCACGAAGCTGCCGCCGGCGGCGGCGGTCAGGGTGATGGCGTCCGCGCCCGCCTTGCCGAGGAGGATCTCGGTGTTGCGCACCTCGCCGGCGTTGTTGCCCGTGCCCAGCGTCATGGTGTCGAAGCCGTCGCCCAGGTCGATCCTCAGGGTGGGGCCGCCGCTGCGGGGCTCGACCACGTCGTCGCCCGCGGTGCCGGAGATGACGCCGCTGTACAGGCCGGGGATGGTGACGGCGTATTGCGGGTTCTGGGCGTAGGTCGCCTCGTTCATGCCGTTGGCGGAGTTCAGCACCATCATCTTGTAGGCGTCGAGCGCCTCGGTGGAGCCGGTGAGCAGGTGGATGCCCGCCAGGGTGGCGCCGGCGAGGCGCGCGTATTCGCCGGCCGGCCAGCCATCGCCGTTGCTCTGCCCGCGCGCCACCGTCTGGGCGCCGATCTTGGCCCAGGTGGTGTAGGGGATGCTGCTGGTGGTGGGGCTGATGGCGAGGTTGTAGGCGGCGCCGTCATTGGTGTTGAAGCCGTTCTCCTCCTGCATGAAGCGGCCGACCAGGAAGTTCGACTGCCACTTGAGGAAGGTGAGCGCGTCCGCGTTGCCGCGGCTGGCGGCGGCGATGGTGGTGGAGGCGAAGTAGTCCTGCTGCCAGGGCGCCATGGAGCCGGCGGTGCCGTAGGCGCCGGGCACCCAGCCATGCGCCTCGCCCTGCATGGCGGTCCATTCGGGGATCTTGGAGACCAGCCAGCTCCAGTTCTTGTCGGAGATGGACTGGAAGTAGGCCTGTTCCTCGCTGCCCTCGGGCGCGGCCCAGGCGGCGTTCTCGACCTGGCGGAGCGACCAGGCGGAGGTGCGGACCTGGTTGCCGTTCACGATCAGCGCGTCCCCGTACTGGCGGGGGACGTTCCAGGTGGACATGATGGTGTTGGAGGCCTGCGCCATCAGCGTGTCGAGGTAGGCGCGCTCGCCCGTCATCACGTAGGGCAGGAAGGACAGCTCGGGCTGGTGGGCGCGGTCCACGCCCCAGCCGCTGGACCAGTCGAGCTGCTGCGTCAGCCCGCCGGAATTGGCGTCGCCGGGCCGGCCGGTGCCGCCGCGCGCGTCGGTCCACAGCTTGGGGTAGTTGTCGGTGTTCAGCCAGGTGCCGTTGGCGGCGTCCCACATGTTCCAGGGCACGCCGGCCGCGGCATCGGCCTGGCCCAGCGCGTATTCGGCGGCGCGGGCATCCTGGGTGATCAGCCAGCCGGTGTTGCCGGCGGTGAGGATGCCGATGTCCTCGCGCCCGCCCGTGTTGCCCATGGAGGTGGTGATGCCGTTGCTGGCCAGGGGCTCGCCCCAGCCGCTGCCGTCGGCCATCGTGGCCCACTTCGCCAGCAGCCCCTCGTTCACGCCGATGGTGAGGTCGTACTGGGCGACGGCGCCGCTGGCCTGCAGGTAGGGAATGTCGTGCTGGATGTTCAGCCAGCCGGCCGACTGGTCGCCCAGGCCCTGGCCGCCATCCACCTCGCCCGAGGCGTAGGTGGCGTGCCAGTTCTGGTACTGCGCCTGGCGGACCACCTCGCGGTCCACCTCGACGCCGTCGAGGCGCACCACGGCCTCGTAGGTGACGGTGCCGCCGGTGGCGGCCATCGCCTCGTCGTTGTTGAAGCCCACGGTGGCGCTGAACTCGCCATCCTTGAAGACGGTGATGTCGAAGACCAGGCGCTGCGAGCCCGGCAGGTCCACGACCACGCGCGCCTCGGTGGCGAGCGCGCCCTGCTGCCAGAAGCTGGCGGTGCCGTCGGCCAGGGCGGCCTTCAGCGCGGCGATGCCGTCCACCGTGACCGTGGCGCCGCCGGAGGGGGTGATGTCCACGGCCAGGCTGCGCCCGTCCAGGGCGGCGGCGAGGTCCATGGCCGGGCCGGCCACGGGGCCGGCGGCGTCCACGCGCAGGGCCACCTCGGCCGTCTCGCCTGCGGCCAGCGCGGGGCGCTCGACGGAAAGCACGGCGAACTTCACCGAGCCGTCGGCGTTGAAGGTCTTGGCATCCACCTGGACGGGGACGTCCACGCCGTTGATGCGGGCCACCAGGGTGGCGCCGGCCGGCAGGTCGCCAGCGAGGAAGGTCTGGCCGAAGGTGGCGACGCCCGCCCCCAGCGTGGCCGCACCCGCATTCTGGAAGATCACCCCCGTGACGTCGGTGGCGACGAGGGACGTCATTTCAGGCTTCAGGACCGTTCCGGACATCGAAATCTCTCTCTCCGCGGCCGCCGGGCAGAAGGCTGTCAGGTCGTCTCTAAAAGTAAAAAATGCGTCTCAAACCCACAAACTGCCCCAGCGAACACCCTCATGCGTTGGTTAATGGACACTCGCAATACGCGCTACGTCGGAGACTGATGCACGCATTCCGTGCGTTCTGCATCGGTAATGCTACCAACCGAGGGTTATTTTTTGCTGAATACAAGACTGGGAAGGAAACGCAGAAAAGCGTTCCGGGCAAGGCCTTTAGCCTTTGCCCGATAACTATTCAGGGTTGTGGAGATGACGTTTATCTGACGGGTACTGCCGTGGGGGCCGGGCCCGCGCGGTCGTCGCCGCGTGCGCGGCGGCCTGAAGGATCGCCCAGGCGCCCGGTCAGCCCAGCCCGCGCACCAGCGGCGGGCCTAGCAGGTTCGCCACAGGTATCGGCAGCCGTTTCCAGGCCGCGATGACCAGCTTGTACTTCGGGTTGTTCGGGTTGTTGTCGGGAACCGCCGCGCCTTCCGCCAAGCGGTAGCAGTAATGCAGCTCCTCCGGCTCGAAGCCCCAGTTCTTCTTGTAGTCGAAGGCCCCGGTGCCGAGCTTGCTGCGGCCGAAGTCGAACAGGGTCGCGCCCCGCTCGCGCCCCGCGCGGCGCATCACCTCCCAGTACATGAACTCGTTGGCGCGGTTCTCCCGCGCCACCGGCAGGCCGCCGCCGTAGTAGGGCAGCACCTCCTCGCGGAAGTGGAAGTTCAGCACGCTCGCCACCGGCGTCCCGCCCGCCAGCACGGTGGTGACGTCGTGCTCGCCCGGGAAGGCCTCGGCCAGCAGGCGGAAGTAGCGGCGCGGGAAGACCGGGCTGCCCAGGTTGCGCACGCTCTCGGCGTAGACGCGGTGCAGGGTGCGGGTGTCGCTGTCCGAGACGGAGCGCAGGCCGAACTTCTCGATCGCCTTGCGGACCTCCGCGCGCTGCTTGCGCGGGATGTTGGCGGCCATGTCCTTCGCGTCGTCGCCCGTCATGCGGATCGGCTTGCGGAAGGTGAAGTACAGCGGCGCGCGCCCCGTCCAGCCCGGATCGGGCGCGCCGCGCCGGCGGAACTCCAGCACGGGGGCGCCCAGGCGGTCGCGCAGGGCCAGGGCGTGCGCCTCCAGCGCGGCCGCGGCCTCCGGCGTCGCCGCCAGGCTGCCGCCGTAGACGCAGAAGGGGGTGGAGGAGAGCAGGTCGCCGAACAGGCGCGTCTTCATCCGCGCCAGCGGCAGCACGCCGACCACGGCGCCGTCCTGCTCGGCCATCACGTAGTGGGTGGAATGGCCGAAGGCGCCGCGGATCACCGCCGCCCAGGGCGAAAGGTGGAAGAAGGTCCCCTCCGGCCGGCCGCGCACGAAGGCGTCCCAGGCCGGGGCGCCCGCGGCGTCCAGCTCCCGCAGCGTCACCGCCATGCGTTCAGCTCCCCAGCTCGGCCGCGAAGACCTCGTCCATCCGCCCCCAGCGGAAGTCGCGCAGCAGCATGTCCAGCCGCGCCATCATGCTGTCCAGCCCGGTGTAGTGGCGGAAGCGCGACAGCCGCCCGGCCTGCGCCACGCGGGGCTGGCCGGGATCCACCTCCCAGGGGTGGAAGTAGAATATGCCGCGGGCATCCTCCAGGCCGTTCACCCGGCGCAGGCCGGTGCGGAACAGCGGGTAGGGCACCAGGCGGAACCAGCCGCCGCCCGCGCAGGGCAGGTTGCGGCCGAGCGCGCGCACCGTGGTCATCGGCAGCTCCGGCACGCCGTCGGCGCGCGGACGGTGCGGGCCGCGCGGGGCGTCGGGCGCGCCGTACAGGTCGTGCTTCACCGGGAAGATGGAGGAGGAGTAGCCGTGCCCCTCCTCGGCCAGGGCGGCATGCGCCCAGGGGGTGGCGGGGCCGATGGAGAAGGTGGGCGCGCGGTAGCCGCGCACGAGGACGCCGCCGGCATCCTCCAGCACGGCCTTGGCGCGGCGGATGTCCTCGCGGAACCGCGCCTCGCCGATCGCGTGGACCTGCTCGTGGCCGTGGCCGTGGCTGGCCAGCTCGTGCCCGGCGGCGACGATGCGGCGGACCAGCAGGGGGTGGCGCTCGGCCACCCAGCCCAGGGTGAAGAAGGTGCCGCGCACGTTGTGGCGGGCGAAGGCCTCCAGCACGCGCTCCGTGTTGGCCTCCACCCGGCGCTCCAGCCCCTCCCAGTCCTCGCGCTTGAGCGTGCCGGCGAAGGCCTGGACCTGGAACCAGTCCTCCACATCCACCGTCATCGCGTTGCGAGGCGCGGCGCTCACCGATGGCGCCCGATCACGGCGATCATCTCGTTCAGCACGCCGAAGACGCGCTCGCGCTGGCGGTTGGCGCGCTCCAGCGAGGCGATGCGGTCGGCCAGCTCGTCCAGCTCGGCGCGCAGCCCGGCCGGCGGGGGTGTCGCGCCGCGCTCCTCCTCCAGCGGCTGGAGGCCGGCGCCCAGGTCCTCCTCCAGCTCGGCGGCGGTGGATTCCACCATGGCGACGCTGAGCACGTCCGCATTCTCGATCGCGCCCGTGAGCAGCACGCGCGAGCACAGGCGGTTGATCCGCCGCGGGATGCCACCGGTGAGCTGGTGCACGCGGTCCAGCGCGCCTTCCTCCCAGGCCGGCACGCCCTCCCAGCCCACGCCGCGCAGGCGGAACTCGATGTAGGCGCGCGTCTCCTCCTGCGTCAGCCCGGACAGGTGGTAGGAGGCGAGCACGCGCTGGCGCAGCTGGTCCAGGTCGGGGCTGGCGATCAGGCGGCGCAGCTGCGGCTGGCCGATCAGCAGGGTCTGCAGCAGGGCGCGGCCATTGTCCGTGAAGTTGGACAGCATCCGCAGCTCCTCCAGCGCCGCCGGGGCCAGGGCCTGCGCCTCGTCCACGATCAGCAGGTGGCGCGGCGCGCCCGGCTCGCCGCCCGCCTCGCGCAGCTTCGCGGCGATGGCGGCCAGCACGTCGGCCTTTGTGCCGTCGGAGGCGGCGCCGAAGCCGCGCGCCACCAGGCGCAGCAGGTCGTCGCCCGCCACCTGCGTCGTCTCCACGCGGGCCACCACGAAGGCGCCGGGCGCGAGCTCGGAGCACAGGCGCTCGATCAGCGTCGTCTTGCCCGCCCCCACCTCGCCGGTGACGACGATGAACCCCTCCCGCTGGGCGATGCCGTAGACCAGGTGCGCGTAGGCGCGGGCGTGGCCGTGGCTGGCGTAGAACAGCCGGGCGTCCGGCGTCATGAGGAAGGGCGGTTCGCGGAAGCCGTAATGTTCGACGAGCATGCGGATGCGGGTTCCTGCTGGCGGCCTGGCGGGGTTTAGAGCACGGCGGGGCCGGGAAGTCCCTGCCGCGCTCGCGTTTTCGTCAGAACCTCGCCGTCAGCGAGCCGATCAGCGAGTTCTGCGTGGCGTCGCGCGGCGCCAGGCTGCCGGCCGTGCCCGCCACGCTCGAGGTGCGGTGGATCACCTGGTACTGGAGCGAACCGAAGAGCTGCTCGGTGAAGCGGTGCGACAGCCCCAGCCGGCCGTTCACCGTCTCGCTGCGCGAGCCGAAGGTGCCCGAGCGGTTCCAGGAATAGCCGACGGAGGCGAAGGCGCTCGTCACGCCGCTCAGCTGGCGCTGGCCGATCAGCGAGACGGTGTTGCCCTGCTGCGAGAAGGCGAGCTGGCCGGGTGCGACGCTGAGCGGCGAGCGCTGGTCGTGGGCGTATTGCAGGGTCAGCGTGTTGCGCGTGAAGAAATGCGTGACGGAGGCGGTGCCCCGGCGCGAGCGGAACAGGCCGTTCTGCACGCCCAGGAAGCCCGCGCCCCCCAGCTCGGGCGCCGGCGCGCCGGTGCGGCTGTCCACCGCGTTGCCCAGCTCGTCCACCGTGATGGTGTTCAGCAGGTCCGAGGTCTGGCGCAGCGTGGTGGTCGCCGATTCCTGGTAGCGGCCGAAGAGCACGGTGCGCGGGCTGAGCTGCACGCGCGCATCGGCCTGCGGGCTGTCGAAGCCGTCGCGCCGGCGGTAGCGCAGGGTGATGGTGCTGTTCGGGCTGGGGTCCAGCCGCACGCCCACCCCCCAGACCGGGCCGTCCACGCGGTAGGGCGTGACGCCGCCGAAGCGCAGGTTCTCGTACCCGCCCTCCAGCAGCACGGACACGGTGCGCATCACCGCGTAGCGGGTTTCCAGCACGGCCAGCATGCGGCTCGCCCCGTCCGTCACCGCGCTGCCGCCGGTGAAGGCGCTGCCGCTGACGCGGGCCTCCGCCGCCAGCCGGCCGAAATCCTCGCCCGTGCGGACCGCGGCGTAGCCGGTGTGGGTGGTGAGCGCCTCGTTGCCGCCCACGCCGGGGCTGGCGAGGTTGGCGGGGTTCACCCGCAGCGTCTGGGCCTGGCGGTCGGCATAGGAGAACTGGTAGCCGGCGATGGCGGTGGCCAGGCTGCCGAAGCGGTGGATGTAGTAGGGGCTGACCGAGAAGAAGTAGTTCTGCGCGAGGTCGGAGCGGCGGTCGGTGAGCGTGTTGCTCTGGTTCAGCCCGGGATTGACCGGGGTGAGGCTGCTCAGCGCGCGGACGTCCACGAACAGCGCGTCGGGGATGGCCACCACCGTGCCCGAGCCGAAGAAGCGGTGGTCCACCCGGCTGGGCTGGGTGTCGTTGAGGTAGAAGTTGAAGCTGGGCGCGTAGCTGGCGGTGCCCTGCAGCCGCGCCGAGCTGGCCCGCACGGCGAGGCTGGGGATGATGGAGGTGATCACCTCCTCCTGCCGCCGCCCGGCGCCCAGGCGGGCGTTGTCGGTCGCGGTCACGCGCCCGGTCAGGGTGGGGACGATCTCGTAGGCGCGGGTGGGCGCGGTGCCGCCCAGCGCCACGGGCGGGCCGCCGAAGGGCGATTCGAAGAAGCCGCCCAGCCGCACCGGCGGGCGCGCCGGGCTGCTGGGCGCGGCGCCGCCGATGCCCGCGGGCAGGCCCGTCCCCGCATCCACCGCGAAGGGCGAGGAGCCGGCCGCGAGCGCGGGCGCGCCGGCGCCGGTGCCCAGCGTGCCGGGCACGCCCAGGCCGCCGGTCTGCGCCGCCGCGCCGCCCGCCGAGAGCAGCAGCCCCGCCGCCGCCAGCAGCGCCGGCGCGCGCGCCTCAGTCCCGCTTGTAGTCGCCGTAAGCCTCATACCCATATGCCCCGAAGCTGTCCGGGGCCGAGATGCGCGCCTGGTTGAGGACGAGCTGGAGCGTGGGGCAGGCATCCAGCATGTCCAGGGCCGCCTCGACCTCGGGACGTTGCGTGGTCTCCGCTTGGACCACGATCAAGACCTGACCCGCCACCGAGGCCAGTGCGCTGGCTTCGCTGGTGGACAGCACCGGGGGGGTATCGACGATGAGCGCGTGCTTCGGGAAGGCCTCCGCCAGCCGCAGCAGCGTGCTGGCCAGGGCGTTCGCCGAGGGGGTCGCGGCGGCCGGGTCGGTCGGCGCCGCGCCGTAGGGCATGAAGGACAGGCGCTCGACCTCGGTGGGGGTCACGAAGTTGAGCGGCGCGAGGGAAGGCTGCGCGGCCAGGGTGCGCAGCCCCGGCAGCGTGGAGGAGCCCAGCAGGTCCGACAGGTTGCCGGGCTTCGAATCCGCGTCCACCAGCAGGGCCGGCAGGGTGCCGGCACGGGCGATGGCGGTGGCGAGGTTGAGCGCCATGAAGCTCTTGCCCTCGCCCGGCCTGGCGCTGGTGACCAGCACGATGCCGGGGTGGCGCCCGGCGCCCGCCGGGGGGGCGGCGCGCAGGGTGCGGACCACCTGGTTCTGCACCACCGCCAGCTCCTCCGAGCAGCGCGAGCGGCCGCCCTCCAGGGACAGGCAGCCGGCGGCCAGCAGGGCGGCGCGGCTGATCGGCTCGCGCACCGGGCGGGTGGCATTGGGCGTGGCAGGGGGTGCGGCGGCAGGGGCGCCGCCGGCCGGCGCGGCGTCGCCCGGCGCCCGGCCCAGGACGGCCGAGCCGCCCAGCGCCTCGACGGCGCGCTCGGCCAGGCTGCGCTGCAGGGAGGAGCCGCTCATGTGAAAGCCCTTGCCACAAAGGCGGTTGCGCGCGCAACCAGTTCAGGCCCGCGCCACAGCACCACCCCGTAGGTGCCCAGCAGCAGCGCCGCGGCGCCGAGGAAGGCTGCGGTCGCCACCCCGCCGCCCGGCGGGTTCACCCGGTTCACCCCGCCCAGCACCGGCAGGCCGAGGTCGCGCAGCTCGCGCAGCGAGTAGAAGCCGCGGTCGAGCAGGCAGAGCAGGACGGCCAGGCCCGCCCCCGCGCCCAGCCCGCCCAGCAGCACGCCGGAGGCGAGCAGCAGGCGGTTCGGCCCGGTGGGGTTGTTGGAGACGCTTGGCGGCTCGACCACGTCGATGCGCACCTGGTCGGCCCCCGTGCGCGCCGCGCCGGCGAGCTGGAGCGATTCGCGCCGCGTCAGCAGCTCCTCGTACTGGCGGCGCAGGGCGCCGTAGTCGCGGTCCAGGTTGGCGAACTCCACCTGGAGCTGGGGCGCGCCGCGGGCCAGGCCCTCCAGGCGCTCCACCTCCGCCGTCTCGGCCGCCACCTGGCGCTCGAGCGAGGCGATGGCGAGGTCGGAATCCACCACGCGGTTCTGCAGCGCCTCGCGCTGCGGGGTGGGGGGGACGGGCACCTGGCGGGTGCCGGCCGGCGCGGCGGCGCGCGGCTCACCGCCGCCGCCGCCGCCCCGCCGCAGCTCGGCGATCATGTTGCGCTGGCTGATGACGGCCGGATGCTCGTCGGTGAAGCGCAGGCGCAGCTCGGCCAGCTCGCGCTCGGCCTGGGCCACGCGGGGGTTGCCGCCCCCGCCGCCGCCGCCGGTGGCGACGGTGGTGGTGGTGGGCAGGGCCGCCAGCTGGCGGCGCAGCACGTCGCGGCGCAGCGTGGCGTCCGCCAGCTCGCCCCGCAGCTCGGCCAGGCGGCCGCGCGCGGATTCGAGGCGCGACAGCCCGCCCAGCGCGTCGTTGGGCAGCAGCTCCAGGTAGCGGGTGCGGAACTCGGCCCGCCGGCGCTCCGCCTCGCGCAGCTGCACCTCGTAGGCGGCGATCTGCTGGCCGATGAAGGCGCGCGCGTTCTGCATCTGCTGGCGGTCGTTGCTCGCCGCGCGCTCCATGAACAGGTCGAGCAGGGTGCGGACCACGGCGTGGGCGATGCGCGGGTCGGTGTCGGTGTAGGTGATGGCGTAGAGGCTGCGCCCCTGCGAGGCGATGCGGATCTCCTTGGCCAGCTGGTCGAGCAGCGCCTCGCGCGCGCCAGGCGTGTCCACCCGCTGGTCGAGGTCGGTGCGCGCGACCACGCGCTCCAGGTTCGGGCGCGCCAGCAGGGTGCGGGCCAGCAGCTCCACCGCCTGCTGCGGCGCGCCGTCCACCGCGATGCCGCGCAGCGCCTGGCCGAGGATGGCGTCCGCCTCGGCGTAGAGGCGGGCAGTGGACTGGTACTGGTTGGGCAGCTTGTAGACCACGGCCCAGCCGGCGACGCAGACGACCCAGGCCAGGATCAGCCCCGGCCAGCGCCGGCGCCACGCCGCCTTGAGGGAGCGGAGGATGGGGGCGGGGATGTTCATGGGCTCAGAACCAGCTCTGCGGGATGAGCAGGGTGTCGCCCGGGCGGATGGGGATGTCCTGGCTCACGTCGCCGCTGCGCAGCAGGTCGAACAGGCGCACCGGGATGACGCGGTTCTCGCCCCCCTCGCGGCGGATGATCTGGGCGCGGTTGCCGGCGGCGAAGCGCGTGAGGCCGCGGGTGGCGATCATGACGTCGAGCACCGTCATGCCCTCGCGGTAGGAGATGGCCTGCGGCTCGCTCGCCTCGCCGATGATGCGGACCTGGCGGCTGGTGGGGCCGACGAAGGAGCGCACCATGATGGTGACGTTGGGGTCGCGCACGTACTGCCCGAGCCGCCGCTCCAGGTCGCGCGAGAGTTGCGTCGGCGTGCGGCCCGCCGCCTGGATGTCGGAGACGAGCGGCATGGAGATCATGCCGTCGGGCCGGACGGGGAGGTCCACCGTGAGGTCGGGCGCGCGGTAGACGAAGATGCCGAGCGTGTCGCCCGGCCCGATGACGTAGCTGCCCTCCGTCGCCGCCGGGGCCGGGGCATCCGCCGGGCCGTCGGACACGGCCTGGGGCGGGGCCACGCAGGCCGCCGCCAGGAGGCAGATGGTCAACAGGCATGCTCTGATCATGGGCAGGTTCCCGTGCTGTCCCGAGGGCCGTTCCCCGGCACCTGTTTCTCCATCGCGACGACGGGGATGCCTGTGATGCATGTCGCCGTCTCAACGAAAAAAGGCGTTGGTGAATCTTAACTTACGGATATTGTGCGCGCGCCGAAAGTCCGATGACGAAGATTGCATGACAACGAATTCAATCTCAAAATTAATCATTTGCCATGTGCGCGAAACTGGGCGCTACATGAATTCTTCACTTGGTGTTAGCAAACGCAGCAATTCATGCATGCGACAAGGGCCTCAGAATCCCTGGCGCCGGGTCGGCACGCGGTACCGGGTTTTTTTAGAGCACATGTTTCGCCGACTGAAAAGATCTAAAAAACGGTTACAGGCGGCAAATTTTGCATTAACACTTCCTTAGCGCCATCGAATTGGTGCAAGATGTCTTCGGGGTCGTTCTCACAGGTGCACGACGGATCCATGGGCTTGCGTGGGGTGGCGCAGGGACCGTTGCGGACCGGTTAGGAGCTGTCACATGACCAACCTGTTCGGACACAGCGTTCGATCGGAACTCGTCCTCCTCTCCCTCATGGAGGCATTCGCCTGCTTCGGGGCGTTCTACCTCATCCTCCAGGTCGGCATGCCCACCGGCTCCACCCAGGACCAGGGCGCCCTCCTCATCGTCGCGGGGCTGCTGGCGCTGTGCACCAGCTTCGCCTCGGGGGCGACGGGCCTCTACCAGCAGAAGAACTGGCTCAGCACGGGCCGGCTCCTCGCCGGCTCCCTGCTCGGCGGCATGCTGCTGGTCGTGGTGGCCCACCTCGCCGTGCCGCAGCTGCTGCCGGGCTTCGGCGGCGCCTGGCTCAGCCGGCTGGAGCTGGTGGCGGCCTTCCTGGGCGCCGTGGTCTTCACCCGCGTGGCCTTCCTCACCGCCGTTCGCACCGGCGTGCTGCGCCGCCGCGTCGCCCTGCTGCCCGGCGCGGGCGCCGAGCGGGTGCGCGCCGCCCTGCGCAACGACGCCATCTACGAGCTGGTCGAGGCCCCGGCCCAGCCCCCCGCCGGCGGCCTGGCCCCCTGGCTGGCCGGCCGCGGCCTAAGCAACGTGGTGCTCGACGACCCCGCCCGCCTGCCCGAGGGCGAGCGCCGGGCGATGGCCGATGCCGGCATCCGCCTCTGGGGCGCGGCCGACTTCGCCGAAAGCCGCCTGGGCCAGGTGGACCTCGACCGCCTGCCGGCCGGCTGGCTGGAATCCCGCGCCGGGCGCCGCAACCTCCTCGAGGCCGTGGTGCGCCGCACGGTGGACGTGGGGCTGTCCCTGATCCTGCTGCTGGTCACCCTGCCGCTCATCATCGTCGCCGCGGTGGCGGTGAAGCTCGACAGCCCGGGGCCCGTCTTCTACCGCCAGCAGCGCGTCGGCCTGAACGGGCGCGTCTTCACCCTGTTCAAGTTCCGCTCCATGACGGCGGACGCCGAGAAGGGCCAGGCCGTCTGGGCCTCCAAGAACGACCCGCGCGTCACCCGGGTGGGCAAGTTCATCCGCCTGACGCGCATCGACGAGATCCCGCAGGTCTTCAACGTGCTGCGCGGCGACATGGCCTTCGTCGGCCCCCGCCCGGAGCGGCCGGAATTCGTCGCCCGCCTGTCGGCCATCATCCCGCACTACGCGGCTCGCGCCGTGGTGCCGCCCGGCATCACCGGCTGGGCGCAGGTCAACTACCCCTACGGCGCCTCCGACGAGGATTCGCGGATGAAGCTGACCTACGACCTCTACTACGTCCGCCGGCGCAGCCTCTTCCTCGACCTGCTGATCCTCATCGCCACCGTGCGCGTGGTGCTGTTCCAGGAGGGCTCGCGGTGAGCGCCGCCGCCGCCCCGATGGCGTGACGCCGCTGGTCGCTTCGGTTCCGCTGCATGCGGCGGCCTTCCTGCTCTGCCTGGCCTGGGCCGGCCTGACCCTGCTGGCCGGGCGCGGCGGGCCGACGGCGCGCCTCCCCGCCCTGCTCTGCCTCGGCGCCGCGCTCTGGGCGGGGGTGGTGGCGCTGGGCCCGCTGGCGCCGCTCTCGGGCCTCGCCGCCCTGGCCGACCTGCTGCGCAACGGCCTCGCCCTCGCCCTGCTGGTGAGCCTCGACCGGCGGCTGTCGGGCGCGGGCGCCCATTCGCGCCGCCTCGCGCAGGGCGGCGCCCTGCTGCTCGCCGTCGCCGTGGCGGTGGAAGTGGCGCGGGTGGGGGCGGGCGGCTTCAGCGCCTGGGCCAACCTCACCCAGGTCGCGCTCGCCCTGCTGCTGGTCGTGCTGGCGGAGAACGTGGCGCGCAACGCCGACGAGGCCTCGCGCTGGCACGCCAACCTGCCCTGCATCGTCGTCGGCGGCCTCGCCGCCTTCGACCTCGTGCTCCATGCCGAGGCCGCGCTGACCGGCGCCTTCTCGGCCCAGATGGTGGATGCGCGCGGCGCGCTCTGGGGCCTCGCCCCCGCGCTCTTCGTGCTGGCCGCGCTGCGCGACCGGCGCTGGCGCCGCACGCCCGCCGTCTCGCGCCAGGCGGTGTTCCACGGCGCCACGCTGGTGATCGCCGGCGCCTTCCTGCTGGGCGTGGGCGTGGCGGGCGAGGCGCTGCGCTGGCTGGACGCCGACTGGGGCGGCACGGCGCGCGCGGGGCTGATCGCCGGCGCGCTGATGGCGCTGGCGGTGGCGCTGTCCTCGGGCTCCTTCCGCTCGCGCATCCGGCGCGGCGTGGTGGATCACTTCTTCGCCGCCCGCTACGACTACCGCGCCGAATGGATGCGCTGCGCCGCCACCCTGTCGGCCGCCGACCGCGACGTCCCGGCGGCCCAGCGCGCCATCCGCGCCGTGGCCGACGCGGTGGACGTGCCCGCCGGCCTGCTGCTGCGCGCCCCCGCCGAGGCCGGGGAGGGCTGGCAGGTCGCCGGCCACTGGAACCTTCCCGACCTCGCCGGCGCACCCCTGCCCGCGCCGGGCGACCTGCTGGGCGAGGGCGCGGCGGTGCGCCCGCTGGCGGGGCTGCCGGCGCCCTGGGGCCGGCTGTGGCTCGCCGTGCCGCTGGTGCACCACCGCGAGGGGCTGCTGGGCGCCGTGCTGCTGGACGCCCCCCGCGCGCCCTTCCCGATGGACGAGGAGGTGGAGGCCCTGCTCCTCGCCCTGGGGCGCGAGGTGGCGATGTTCCTGGCCGAGCGCCAGGCGGCCGAGCGCCTGGCCGACAGCCGCCACCTAGCCGACTACGCCAAGCGCTTCGCCTTCGTGGCGCACGACGTGAAGACCGTGTCCAACCAGCTCTCGCTGATGCTGGCCAACGCGGAGGAGCACCTGGACGACCCGGAGTTCCAGCGCGACCTGCTGACGACGATGCGCGCCTCGGCCGCGCGCATCAACACGCTGATCGCACGCCTGCGGCAGGAGGAGGAGGCGGGTGCCGCGCCGCCGCCGGCCGTGCCGCCGCTGGCGGTGATGGACCGGCTGCGGGCGCTGGCGCGCGGCCGCGCCCGCCCGGTGGAGCTGGAGCAGGAGGGCAGCGCCCTGCCGCTGGCCGCCATGCCGCCGGAGAATTTTGACGCGGCGGTAACACATCTGCTGAACAATGCCGCCGAGGCGTCGCCGCCCGAGGCGCCGGTGCGCGTCGTCGTCCGCCCGGCCGGGGGCGCACTGGAAGTTGACATCATTGACCACGGCCCCGGCATGACCAGCGACTTCATCCGCGACGAGCTGTTCCGCCCGCTCGCCACCTCCAAGCCCGGCGGCAGCGGCATCGGCGCCTGGCAGGCGCGCGAGCTGCTGCGCCAGGCCGGGGCCAGCGTCTCCGTGCTCAGCCAGCCCGGCCAGGGCACCACCATGCGCCTGCGCCTGCCGGCGCCCGCGCCATGAGCAAGCCCAAGCTCCTGATCGTCGAGGACGATCCCGGCCTGTGCGCCCAGTACCGCTGGGCCTTCCCCGAATGGCGCGTGGTGATCGCCGGCACCCGCGCCCTGGCCGAGCAGGCGGCCCAGCGCGAGCAGCCCTCCGTCGTGCTGCTCGACCTCGGCCTGCCGCCCGACCCGGAGGGGGTGACGGAGGGCTTCGCGACGCTGGAGGCGCTGCGCGGCGCCCAGCCGGACCTGCCGGTGGTCGTCGCCTCCGGCCAGGGCCAGCGGGAGAACGCGCTGCGCGCCGTGAGCCTGGGAGCCTACGACTTCTGCGAGAAGCCGGTGGAGCCGCAGCTCCTTCGCACCGTGCTCGACCGCGCGCTGCGCCTGCGCGAGCTGGAGCAGGAGAACCGCCGCCTCGCCACCGCCCCGCGCCCCTCGCCCATCCAGGGCATCATCACCGCCGACGAGGGGATGCTGAAGGTCTGCCGCACGGTGGAGCGCCTGGCCTCCGTCTCGGTCCCCGTGCTGCTGCTGGGGGAGAGCGGGACGGGCAAGGAGGCGCTGGCGCGCGCCCTGCACGACATGGGCCCGCGCGCGAAGAAGCCCTTCGTGGCGCTGAACTGCGCCGCCATCCCCGAGAACCTGCTGGAATCCGAGCTGTTCGGCCACGAGCGCGGCGCCTTCACCGGCGCCGTGAAGCAGACCCAGGGCAAGATCGAGCTGGCCGATGGCGGCACGCTGTTCCTGGACGAGATCGGCGAGATGCCGGTGCAGCTCCAGGCCAAGATGCTGCGCTTCCTGCAGGAGCAGGTGATCGAGCGCATCGGCGGGCGCCAGGGGATCCGCGTGGACGTGCGCATCGTCTCGGCCACCAACCAGCCGCTGGAGGAGCAGGCCGAGAGCGGGCGCTTCCGGGGCGACCTGCTGTACCGCCTCAATTCCATGACGGTGCGCATCCCGCCCCTGCGCGCGCGCGACGGCGACGCGCTGCTGCTGGCGCGCTTCTTCCTCGCGCATTTCGGCGAGAAGTTCGGCCGCCGCCTGCGCGGCTTCGACGCGGGCGCGCTGGAGGCGATCGCCGCCGCCCGCTGGCCGGGCAACGTGCGCGAGCTGCAGAACCGCGTGCAGCGCGCCGTGCTGATGGCCGAGGGCGCGCTGGTCACCGCGGCCGAGCTGGAGCTGGAAGCCCCCGAAGGCCCGGCCGAGCACCCCGACCTCGACCTGCGCGGCGCCCGCCAGCGGGCCGAGCGCGGCGTGCTGGAGCGCGCCCTGGCGATGAGCCAGGGCAGCCTCGCCAACGCCGCGCGCCTGCTGGGCGTCAGCCGGCCCACCCTCTACAACCTGCTGGAGACGCACGGCATGGCCCTGCCGCGCAACGGCAGGGACAACGAGTGAGCGGAACGAAGCCATGGCAATGACCTCCCCTGCCCTCCTCCGCGCCCTGGCGCTCTCGGCGGCGCTGGCGCTCGCCGGCGGGCCCGCCTTCGCCTCGCTGGACCGCGCGCGCGCCGCCCAGGGCCGCGGCGACCTCAGGACCGCGCAGATCGAGCTGCGCAACGCCGTGCGCGCCGCCCCGGGCGACGGCGCGCTGCGCCTGGCGCTCGCCCAGGCGAGCCTCGACCTCGGCGACGGCGACACGGCCGAGAAGGAGGCCCGCGCGGCGCTGGAGCGCGGGGCGGACCCCGCCGAGGCCACGGCGCTCGTCATCCGCTCCCTGCTCGCGCTCGGCCGCGCGCGCGAGGTGCTGCGCGAATTCGCCGAGCCGGCCGCCGACGCCACCGGCGCGCTGGCGGGCCAGGTGCTGGCCGGCCGCGCCCAGGCCCAGGCCGCGCTGGACGACCGCGCCGGCGCCCGCCGCTCGGCCGAGGCCGCCGTGCGCGCCGCGCCCAACCTGGCCGAGGCGCGGCTGGTCATGGCCGGCGCCCTGCTCGGCGCGGGCGACCGCGCGCGGGCGGAGGCGGAGGTGGACGCAGCACTCGCCGCCGCGCCGAACAACCCGCAGGCGCTGCTCCGCAAGGCCGCCTTCGCCTTCGAGCGCAACGACAACCCGGCCGCGGCCGAGCTGGTGGGCCGGGTGATCGCCGCCGCGCCGGGCAACGTGATGGCCCGGGTGCAGCGCGCCGAGGTCCTGATGCGCATGGCCCAGGACGAGGCGGCGCGCGCCGACGTGGACGCAGCGCTGCGGACCGCCCCGGGCAGCGTGCCCGCCACCTACCTGCGCGCCCTGCTGCAGCTGCGCGCGCAGGACTGGCGCGGCGCCGACGAATCGCTGGCGCGCCTCGGCCCCGCCCTGTCCAACCTGCCTGACGGGCTGCTGGTGCTGGCCACCGTCAAGCGCGCGCTGAACCAGGGCGCCCAGGCGCTGGACGCCGCCCAGCGCCACGTCGCCCGCCGCCCGGAGGACCCGCGCGGCGCCCGGCTGCTGGCGCAGATGGACATGGAGGCGCAGCGCTTCGCCCCGGCCGCGGCCACGCTCAACACCCTGGTGAGCCGCGGCACGGCGGATGCGGAGGCCTTCGACATGCTGGGCCGCGCCCAGCTGGCGCAGGGCCGCCCGCGCGAGGCCGCGGAGGCCTTCCGCCAGGCCGACGCGCTGGCGCCGGGCAATGCGGGCCTGCTGTCGCGCCTCGCCGCCGCGCGGCTGGCGATCGGCGACGTCGCGGGCATGGCCGAGGCGGCCAACGGCGCCCTGCGCGCCGCCCCCGACGGGCCGGCGGCGCGGCTGATGCTGGCCATGGGCGCGATGAACCGCGGCGACCTGTCGGGCGCGGAGGCGGAGCTGGCGCGCCTCGACCCCGCGGCGCGGACGGGGGAGCCGGCGCGGCTGATCGAGGGCACGATCAAGCTGGTGCGCTTCGACACGGAGGGCGCGCGCGCGGTCTTCGCCGAGCTGCTGCGCGCCGACCCCAACTCGGTGCCCGCGCGCATCGCGCTGGCCCGCGTGGCGAACACGCTGAACGACACGGCGGAGGCCGACCGCCTGCTGGGCGAGGCGCTGCGGCGGGACCCGCGCAACGTGGAGGCGACCAACCGCCTGGCCGCGGCCGCGCTGTCCCGCGGGCCGCGCGCCGCCCCCGCGCGCGCGGCGCTGGAGGCCGCGCTGGCCGCCAACCCGGCCGAGGCGCAGCTCGCCACGGCCGTGGCCATGCTTCACGCCCGGCTGGGCGAGTTCGACCGCGCCGCCGCCCTGCTGCAATCCGAGGCGCTGCGCGCCGTGCCTGGCCAGGGCGCGATGACCCAGCTGCGCCTGTCCGAGGTGCGGGTGGCGCAGGAGCGCTGGGGCGATGCCGAGGCCGCGGCCCGCAGCGCCCTGGCGGAGAACCCGAACCTGTCCGCCGCGCGGCGCCAGCTGGCGCGCCTGCTGGCCCGGCGCGGCGACGTGCGCGCGGCCGAGGCGCTGGTGGACGAGGGACTGCGCCAGTCGCCGGGCGACGCGCTGCTCCAGGTCACCGCCGTGGGCATCGCGCAGCAGGCGGGCGGGGTGGAGGCGGCGCTGGCCGCGGCCGACCGCGCCGCGGCCCGGCCCGGCGCCATGCCCGCCGCGGCCACGCTGCGCGGCGACGTGCTGATGGGCGCGAACCGGCCGGTGGAGGCGCTGCAGGCCTTCACGGCGGCGGCGCAGCACTCGCCTTCGGTGGAGCTGACGCTGCGCCAGGTGGGCGCGCTGACGGTGGCGCAGCGGGCGGACGAGGGGCTGGCGCTGCTGCGCGCCTGGGCCGCGCGCAACCCGGGCGACGCGCAGGCGCATTCCGTGCTGGGCCAGCTGGAGCTGCGGCGCGACCAGACGGAGGCGGCGATGCGCCACTTCCGCGCGGCGGCCGAGGCGACGCCCAACGACGCGGTGGTGATCAACAACCTCGCCTGGCTGCTGCAGGAGCACGGGGGCGAGGCCGGGCGCGCCGAGGCGCGGCGCTTCGCCGAGCGGGCCTTCTTCCTGGCCCCCTCTGCCGAGATCGCCGACACCTTCGGCTGGATCCTGGCGCGTTCGGGCGAGGGGCCGCGCGGCCTGCCGCTGCTGCGCCAGGCGGCGGCGGCGGCGGCGGCGGCCAACACGCCCACGGCGCCGGGCATCGCCTTCCGCCTGGCCTGGACGCTGGACAGCCTGGGCCAGCGCGAGGAGGCGGCGCGGGTGCTGGCGCCGGTGCTGGCCAACGCCGCCCCCTTCCCCGAGCGCGGCGAGGCGGAGCGGCTGATGTCGCGCCTGCGCGGCGGCTGAGGGCGCGCCGCCATGCGTGACGCCGTCTTCATCCTGCTGATGGGCCTGCTGCTGCTGATGGCGATGGGCCGGCCCTTCGTCGGCGTCCTGCTGTGGTCCTGGATCTCGTTCATGAACGTGCACCGCCTGTCCTGGGGCATGGCGACGACGCTGCCCTGGGCGGTGCTCACCTTCGGGGCGACGCTGGTGGGCTGCATCGTGGCGCGCGAGCCGCGGCGCCTGCAGGTGACGGCGATGATGGTCATGCTCGCCGTCTTCGCGGTGGCGGTGACGCTCACCTCGCTGGTCGCGCTCAACGTGCCCGGGGTCGTCTGGCACAAGTGGGACCGCACCTTCAAGGTGATCATCGGCGTGCTGCTGACCGCGGCCCTGCTGACGGAGCGCTGGCGCATCCACGCGCTGGTCTGGCTGATGGTGATCGCGCTCGGCTACTTCGGCGTGCGCGGGGGCGTCTTCACCCTCACCACGGGCGGCGGCTTCATGGTGCTGGGCCCGCCCGACAGCACCATCTTCGACCGCAACCACATCGCGGTGGCGCTGCTCTTCTCCATCCCGCTGATGAACTGGCTGCGGATGCATTCGCGCCACCCCATCATCCGCCTGGGGCTGGTGGCGGCGATGGTGCTGACGCTGTTCGGCGCCATCGGCACGCAGTCGCGCGGGGCGCTGATCGCCATGGCCGCGGTGGCGCTGATGCTGTGGCTGCGCACCCCGCGCAAGATCGTCTCGGGCATGGCGATCGTGCTGGCGGTGCTGGCGGTGGTGTCCTTCATGCCGCAGAGCTGGGTGGACCGCATGACCACCATCGAGACCTTCGAGGAGGACCGCTCCGCGATGGGCCGCCTGCAGGTCTGGGAGGCGGCGTGGAAGATCGCCGCCGCGCGGCCGCTGACCGGCGGCGGCTTCCGCGCCGTGTACTCGCAGGACGTGGTGAACGTCTACGCGCCGGGCATCACCGCGCGCGCCACGCACAACATCTACCTCGAGGTGCTGCACGAGCACGGCTTCCTGGTGTTCGGCCTGTGGTCGGCGATGATCGGCACGGCCATCTTCTACACGCTGCGCATCGTGGCCATGGCGCGCGACCGGCCAGACCTGCGCTGGGCCTCCGACCTCGCGCGCATGTCGCAGGTCTCCATGGTGGCCTACCTGGTGGGCGGGCTGTTCCTGTCCCTCGCCTACTGGGACGTGTTCTGGACGCTGATGGCCGTGCTGGGCGCGACGCACGCGATCGTCCGCCGCGAGGTGCGCGCGGCCCGCACCGCCGCCGCGCCGGCCGCCGCCCTGGGTGGCTGGCGCGGCCAACCCCTTCCGACATGACGCCCGAGCGCGGAGACCCCGGATGCAGGTTGCCTACTACGTCCTCATGCTCCTCGGCATCAGCTGGCTCTGCGTCTGGTGCGTCCTTTCCGAGGAGCAGCGCGAGCGGATCTGGAGCCCCTTCGACATGCTCGAGCCCCCCGGGGGAGGCGGCACCCCCCATGCCGGCGCGGCACCCCCCAGGGCCAGGGCGGCCGGCGGCTGGCGCGCCCGTGCGGCTCGTCACCTTCAGCACGCTGTACCCGAACCCGGCCCAGCCCAACCACGGCGTCTTCGTCGAGAACCGGCTGCGCCACCTCGTCGCCAGCGGTGAGGCGCGCTCCACCGTCCTCGCCCCCGTCCCCTGGTTCCCCGGCCGCGCGCCCGCGCGCGGCGCGGTGCCGGCGGAGGAGGAGCGGCACGGGCTGCGCGTGCTGCACCCGCGCTTCCTGGCCCTGCCCAAGCTGGGCCTGCTGACCAACCCGGCGCTGCTGGCGCGCGCGGCGCTGCCGGCGCTGGAGCGGCTGGCGCCGCATTTCGACGTGCTGGACGCCCACTACCTGTTCCCCGACGGCGTGGCCGCGGTGCGCCTGGCGCGCCGGCTGGGCAAGAAGGCGGTGATCACCGCGCGCGGCTCCGACACCAGCCAGCTCGCCCACCTGCCCTTCGCCGGGCCGATGATCCGCGCGGCGCTGCGCGACGCCGACGCGCTGGTCGCCGTCAGCGAGGGGCTGAAGGACGGGCTGCTGGCGCTGGGGGCCGAGCCGGGCAAGGTCACCGTGCTGCGCAACGGGGTGGACACCGCGCTGTTCCGCCCGCCGGCCGACCGCGCGGCCGAGCGCGCCGCGCTGGGACTGGAGCCGGGGCCGCTGCTCGTCTCCGTCGGGCTGCTGATCCCGCGCAAGCGCCACCACCTGGCCATCGAGGCGCTGCGCGGCCTGCCGGACCACCGCCTCGTCATCCTGGGCGAGGGACCGGAGCGCGCGGCGCTGGAGGCGCTGGCGATGCGCGAGGGCGTGGCCGGTCGCGTGCGGCTGCCCGGCGCGCGCCCGCATGCCGAATTGCCCCGCTGGTACGGCGCGGCGGATGCCATGGTGCTGGCCTCGGCGCGCGAGGGCTGGGCGAACGTGCTGCTGGAAAGCATGGCCTGCGGCACCCCCGTGGTCGCCACCGACGCCTGGGGCGCGCGCGAGGCGGTGTCCTCGCCGGCCGCCGGCCGGGTGGTGGAGGCCAGCGGCGCCGCCATCGCCGAGGGGGTGCGCCAGGTGGCCACCCTGCCGCGCGCGGCGACGCGGGCGCATGCCGAACGTTTCGGCTGGGACGACACCACCCGCGGCCAGCTCGCGCTGTTCCGGCGGATCCTGGAGGGATGACAATGGAAAACGGGGTGAGCCGGCGGCAGGCCGCGATCCTTTCGGCCGCGCTGGCGGCGGCGGGCTGCGCGGCCGGCCCGTCCACGGCGCAGGCGCAGGGCAGCGGGCAGGTGCTCAACGGCGCACAGGTGCCGCCGACCTCCCCGGTGGTGCTCCCCCTCCCCGTGCCCTGCGCCCGCGCGCCGGGCGACATCGTGGGCCTGCTGCTGGAAGGGCCGTCGGAGGCGGGGGTGCTGGTCTTCGGCCAGCCCTTCTCGCCCGGCGAGGTGCCGGCCGGCGCCGGCCTGGCCGCGCGCACGGCGGATGGCCGCGCGCTGCCGGCGCAGTTCGACGCCAAGGTGGCCCATCCCGACCGCTCGGCCCGGCATGGGCTGGTCAGCCTGTCCGTGCCGGCGCTGCGGCAGGGCGAGCGCCTGCCTGTGCTGCTGGCCCGCGGCCCCGCGGCCACGGGCGCGCCGCTCGACCTCGCCGCCGCGCTGGCCGGGCGGGCGGCGGTGCTGGAGGTCATGCCCCTGGAAGGCGGCGAGCCCTGGCGCGTGGACCTGCTGGATGCGTGGCGGGCGCGGCGCGAGGCGCGAGGGTGGCAATCCGGCCCGCTGGCGGTGCAGGAGCGGCTGATGATGCCCGTCCCCGCCACCGCGGTGGGCGGCGTCGCCTCCATGCGCCTGGTGGCGGACATGGCGGTGCGGGCGGATGGCACGCTCTGGGTGGATGCCTGGCTGCGCAACGACATCGCCATGCGCCCCGATGGCGGCACGGCGGCCTACCGCATGCGCCTGCTGCTGGACGGCCGCCCGGCGCTGGAGGCGGAGATCCCCAAGCAGGTGCAGTACACCGGCTTCGGCCGGATCCGCGGCGCGCGGCCGGGCGGGGCGCCGGCCCCGGTGGCGCCCTTCGTGCGGCAGGACGCGAACCACCTGGCCGACACCGCCGCCATCCCGCGCTACGACCAGAGCACGGGGGTGGAGGTGCGCCACCTGGAGCACATGGCCCGCGTGGTGGCCGAGCCGGAATGGGAGGTGCCGTTCAACCGGCGCCTCATCACCATCTCCATGGGCCAGGCGGGCGGGCGGCTGGACATCGGCCCGCTGACCGGCTGGCAGGCGCAATGGCTGTGCTCGGCCGACCGGCGGGTGGCCGCGGTGGCGCTGGGCCAGGCGGAGGCGGCGGGCGCCGTGCCCTGGCACTTCTGGGACCCCGGGACGGCCAACCGCCCGGCCGCCTGGATGGACACCCGCGCCTGGCCGCAATTCTGGACCGACCCGCGCGGCGGCGCGCCCCCGCGCTCGCTGCTGCAGCGGCAGGACTGGAGCACGGGCTGGGGCCCCACGCGCTCGCACCAGCCCGACCTGGCCTTCCTGCCCTACCTGCTGACCGGGCGGCGCGCCTTCCTGGACCAGGTGCTGGCGCAGGGGGTGTGGAACATCCTCAACAACTGGCCGGCGATGCGCCGCCCCGCCGGGCCGGGCGCGCTGCTGGACGACGTCATCATCCTCAACGACAACCAGAACCGCACCCATGCCTGGGCGATGCGCCAGGTGGAGAACGCCGCCTGGGTCACCCCCCAGGGCGACCCGACGGGCGACTACCTGCGCGCGGTGGCGGCGACCAACTGGCTGTGGATGCGCAACAAGCTGCCCGAATGGACGCGGATGCAGGGAGAGTCCTTCGGCTGGATGCCCGGCTCCTACGGCACGCCGGGCACCATGCCGCCCTGGCAGCAGGACTACTTCGCCTCCACCGTGGCGATGGCGGCGCGGCGCGGCAACGAGGATGCGCGCCACTGCCTGCGCTGGATGTCGAACTTCCTGGTCGGCCGCTTCTTCGCCGAGGACAAGGGCTTCCCGCGGCAGGACGCGGTGACGGGGCTGCTGGCCATCACCCAGGCGCCGCCGATCCCGCGCGGGGCGCCGCCGCTGCGCTCCTGGGCCGAGATCGCCGAGGTGACGCGCGCGCGGGACTTCGACGCGCGCGGCACCTGGCGGCACAGCCGGGCCGACTTCTCGCGCTGGGCGCTGCAATCCCTGGCGCAGATCACCGAGACGCTGGGCGACGAGCGGGCGCGCGAGGCCTACCTGTGGCTGATGAACTCGGACGCGCCCTTCGTCACGCCGCAGTACCACGTGATGAACGCGCAGGTGAACATCGTGCCCAAGGGGATGCCGCGCATCCCGGCGCGCCAGCCGGGCTGCGCCTGACGGCACGAAAAAGGGGCGCCCGGTTTCCCGGGCGCCCCCCTCTCACGTCACGCCGTGGCGTGGATCAGGCCTTGCGGCGCATGAGGCCGAGGCCCAGCAGGCCCAGGCCGAAGAGGCCGAGCGCCGCGGGGGCCGGGGCGTCCACGATGCGGACCGAGGTGAAGTAGTAGATCAGGTCGTTGAAGTCGTAGTCGCCGCCGCGCTCGTCCTCGAAGCCGATGAAGATGCCGCCCGGGCGCGTCGCGATGGCGGCGGCGGCGGCGGGCGACAGCGGGCCCACGCCGAAGTCGGCGAAGTTGGTCGTCGTCACGGCGTGCTGGCGCCCGTCCACCGGGTCAACGACGCCGGCGGTGAAGGAGTAGCCCTCCGTGATGTTCTCCAGGATGAAGTTCACCGTGCCGGCCATGCCGGCGGTCACGGTGAAGCCGATCGGGTCGGCCGTCGGGCCGTTGTTGGTGATCAGCACCGTCTCGGGGCCGCCCTGCGAGAAGGCGAGGTCGCTGATGTCGGCGGCGTCGGCGAAGGCAAAGACCACGGTGAAGGGCCCGCTGGCGACCGGCGGCGTGGTGATCGGGGTCAGCGCGGCCTGGGCGGCGCCGGACAGGCCGACGGCGAGGGCGGCGGCGGCCAGGGTGTACTTCAAGTGACGCATGATGTCCTCCATCCGAAAGGTAGGCCCACACCGAATGGGCGAAGCCGTGATGGGGGGAAGCAAAGACCATGCCAGGTTATAAGATGCTGAAAACCGGGCAATTTTTTCCATGCCCTCGTCTGGTGTCAAGTTTCCTGACAGGTCGGCGCCTCCCTGGCCAGGGTGATCCGCCCGAATTCCGCGTCCTGGCGCACCGCGGCCTCGCCCTGCCGCACCAGCTCCAGCGCCGCCGCGAAGCTGCTCGCCAGGGCGGCGCGGCGCTGCACGGCTGAGGCGCCCGCCCGGCCGGGGGATGGCAGCAGCGCCCGCAGCGGCACCGGCGCCGCGGTGGCCGCCAGGGCGTGGCGCAGATGGGCCAGCGCCTCGCCCGGCTGCCACAGCGGCGGCGGGCGCGGCCGCCAGGCATGGGCGGCGCCGCGCGGCTCCATCGCCCGCAGCAGGCCGATGACGAAATCGCCCAGGTCCTGCCGCGGCGCGGGGGACAGGCCCGGCTCCGCCCGCCCCCGCCCGAAGCGGTCGCGGCCGAGCTGCGGGCGCGCTTCCAGCCAGTCGGCCAGCCGGGCGGCATCGCGGCGCCGCAGCAGGCGGCGGCGCAGCGCCTCGGCCTCCTCCCGCGCCTCCGGCAGGCCGGGCGCCGCCTCCGGCAGCAGCAGGCGCGAGCGCAGGGCGACCAGGGAGGCCGCCATCACTACCCATTCCGCCGCCTGCGCCAGCGGCACCCGGCCGCCGCGCAGCGCGGCCTCCAGCGCCTCGGCCGCCTGGCCGGCGAGCGCGCCGGCGGACAGGCGCGCGACGTCGAGCCGGCCTTCCCGCGCCAGGGCGAACAGGTGCTCCAGCGCGCCCCCGGCGGCGGGGGGCGGCGGCTCAGGGGCCGTCATAGAGCGGCCGCATGTCGAGGCGCAGCAGGGGCCAATCCAGGCGCAGCCGGCGCAGGGCCATCCAGGGCGACCAGTCGGCGGAAAAGAAGCCGACCCAGAGCAGCCCGGGCAGGCGGCGCGGCGCGCGGCCGCGCCGGGCGGGCGGCAGCTCCACCACGCCGCGCAGCCCTTCCGGTGTGCCCCAGTGGGCGCGGCGCCATTCCAGCGTCCGCGGGTCGTCGGGGCCCAGGCGCAGCATGTCGGGCGGCAGGGGCAGCAGGGCGTGCAGGTCGAAGGGCACGCGCGTCGGCGGCAGGGTGGCGCGCCGGGCCCGGCGCTCCTCCAGCGCCGCGCGCAGCAGGGCGGCCAGGCGGCGGGTATCCTCCAGCCCCAGCCGCCGCTGGCCGGGGGGCTGGGCCATCATCCGGTGGAACCAGTCCTCCTCGACGGGCGCGAGGTCGTCCTCCCAGGGCACCAGCCCCGGGCCGGCGGCGGCGGCGCGGAAGGCGGCGACGGCCGCGGGCGGGCCCTCGGCGCGCAGGTGGTGGTAGAGCCAGTCGCTCACCCGGCGCCGCGCCGGCGCATGATGCCGCGCAGCGCCCCGGCGGCGAGGCGGCGGCCCTCCTCCGCCCGGCCGGCGCGCGACACCTTGCAGAAGACGGGGCCGACGCGCAGGCCGGCGGCGCGGCGCCACGCCTCGACGGCGCGCACGGCGCAGGGGCGGCCGGGCGGCGCGAAGGGCAGCGCCACCTCGCGCGCCACCGCGTCGGGGCCGGCGCCGGGGCGCGCCAGCCGCAGGACGAGGCCGGCGGCGGAGGGGACGAGGTGCTGGGCGTCGAGGCGCAGGATCTCCGCCTCCCGCAGCCCGGCGGCGGCCAGCAGGAGCATGGCGCGGTCCCGCAGGCCCGCGAGGCCGGGCAGCGGCCACGCCTGACCCCCCTGCCCTGCGTCCCGCCCCTGCATGCGAGGGATTCTGCGGCGCCGCGCCGATTGTGGCAAGGCTGGCACAGCCAAGGATCGCCGCCCTGGGCGCCCGGCGGGCAGTGGAAACGCGATCAAACATGTGTTTCGATGTGCCATGCAGGATGGAAAACCACGCCTCATCGGCTACGCCCGCGTCTCCACGGACGAGCAGAGCACCCGCCGCCAGGCCGACGAGCTGCGCGCCGCCGGCGTCGCCGAGGTGCTGGAGGAGCGCGCCAGCGGCGCCGACCGCTCCCGCCCCGTCCTCGCCCGCGCCCTGCGCGGCATCGGCGCGGGGGACACGCTGGTGGTCACCAAGCTCGACCGCCTCGCCCGCTCGCTGGAGCACCTGCTGGAGGTGGTGCGCGGGCTGGAGGCGCGCGGCGCCTTCCTGCGCGTGCTGGGCGACCCGATCGACACCGCGACCCCGCAGGGCCGCTTCATGCTGCAGATGCTGGGCGCGGTGGCGGAGTTCGAGCGCGCCCTGATCCGCGAGCGCGTGCGCTCCGGCCTCGCCCGCGCGGCACGCGAGGGGCGGCGCGGCGGCAACCCCCTGCTGCGCGCCCGCGACCCCGGGGCGCTGGCCCGCCTGCACGCCGCGCGCGCGGCGCGCCACCGCGAGGCGCTGCTGGAGGGCGCCGACACCTGGCTGCCCCTGCTGCTGCGGCTGCGCGCGGAAGGCCGCACCTGGGACGAGGCGGCGGCGGCGGTGAACCGCCACCTCCCCGGCGCGGCGCCCTGGACCAGCGAGCGCCTACGCCGCGCCGCCCGCCACCTGGCGCCGGCCGGCGCCCTGGAAGGGCGCGGCGCGCGGCAGGCCCCCGCGGCGCGCGACCGCGACGAGGCCGCCCGCGCGGTCGCCGCCCTGCTCGGCCAGTCGCCCGGCATGACGCTGCGCGCGCTGGGGGCACGGCTGGAGGGGCTGCGGCTGCACCCGCCGCGCGGGGGTGCGGGCTGGTCGCCCTCGAGCGTGGCGCGGCTGGTGGCGCAGGCACGGGCGCGCGGGTGGGTGTGAAAGGCGATTCACATCGTGGAATCAAGGCCCTAGACTCAGGTCCATGCCGATCCGCGCCGAGCTCCGCCCCCTCTACCCGCCGCATTGGCGCAGCCTGAGCGCGCAGGTGCGCTTCGCCCGCGCCGGCGGGCGCTGCGAGCGCTGCGGGCGCCCGCATGGCGCGCGGCTGCGCTGCCTGCCCGACGGCCGCTGGTGGGACGAGGCGGGGCGCACCTGGCGGGACGGGCGCAACCGCCCCTCGCGCTGGCCGGACCTGGCGGAGGCGGCGGCGGCGCGCACGACCCGGGTGGTGCTGGCGGCCGCGCACCTGAACCACGACCCGCGCGACAACCGGCTGCGCAACCTGCACGCCCTGTGCCAGCGCTGCCACCTGCTGCACGACCGCGCGCACCACCGCGCGCAGCGCTGGCTGACCTTCCGCCGGCGCTGGGCGGTGGGCGACCTGTTCCTGGGCCCCTACGGCGCGGTGATGCTACCTGCTAGCAAGCTAGATGGAATACACTAGCTTGCATCTGCTAGAAGCTCGCCGCTAGAAACTGCATGGATGACGCGGAAGGGCCGCCAATGGCCGCGACGGTGCTGACGGTGGCCTCCACCAAGGGGGGCGCGGGCAAGACGACTATGGTGATGGCGCTGGCCGGCACCCTGGCGGCCGAGGGGCTGCGCGTGGCGGTGGTGGATGCCGACCCCAACCGCGCCTACGCCTCCTGGTCGGAGGCCGCCTACGAGGGCGCGGCCGTGACGGTGCGCGCCGAGGCGGATGAGACGCGCCTGGCCACCGCGATCGACGAGCTGGCGCCCCTGGTGGACCTGGTGCTGGTGGACACGGCGGGCTTCGGCAACCGCGCCGCCCTGCTGGCCATCGCCGCCGCCGACGCCGTGCTGGTGCCCTGCACGCCGAGCCGGGCGGACGTGGAGCAGGCGGCCAAGACCCTGCAGCTGGTCGAGGGCGCGGCGCGCGCGGCCCGGCGCGCCATCCCGGCGCGGGTGGTGCCATCGCGGCTCAAGCAGGTCACCGCCGTCTCGCGCCATGCATTGGCCGAGCTGGACGCGGCCGGCCTGCCGCGCACCCAGGCCGGGCTGGGCGACCGCGTGGCCTTCGCGGAGATGACCTTCTCCGGCCGCGTGCCCGGCGGGGGCGAGGCGGGGCAGGAGGTCGCGGGCCTGGTGGCCGAGCTGCGGGGGCTGGGCTGGCTGCCCGGCCCGCCGTCACGCTAGAATATAGAAGCTAGCACCTATTCGAGGGGGAGCCGCGCATGTCGAACAAGGGGCTGAAGCCCGCCATCGTCCGGCCCTCGGCGCGGGACTCGCTGGCGGTCGCGCAGGCCGTGGCCGACGAGGCGGGGCTGCCGCCGGCCACGCTGCGCCCGGTCCGCCCCGGTGCCGCGCCGCGGCCGGAGGAGGGGGAGGAGGCGCTGGTGCAGCTCAACATCCGCGTCCGCCGCGGCCTGGGCGACCAGCTGGCCGACCGCGCGCGCAGCGAGGGCGTGACCCAGAAGGTGCTGGTCTGCCAGGCGCTGGCCGCGATGGGCTTCGAGGTTTCGGCGGAGGACCTGCGCCCGGCCGCCACGCCGCGGCGGCGCGGCAGCCGCTAGCGGCTAGGCGCTAGCCTGTTTTCACGCTGGCCGGACCCGGCCAGCGGTTCGGAAAACCAGGCTCGGCAACGCCTGGACCCGCTGGAGCGTGACGCAGTCACGCGGAAACGGGGCCAGGATCGGGCAGGGCGTCGGCAGAGTACGAACCGCCCTGTCCCTGACCGTTGCGGCCCCGTGGAATTCGTACTCTGCCGACGCCTCCCGGCGGGCGCGCCGGGGCCGATTCATCCACAGGGCTTCGTACTCTGCCGACGCCCGTTCGTACCCTGGTGACGCAAACCCGATTCGTCCCCCGTACTTTGGTGACGCATCCTAATAGTAGATTCTAATAGCTTCCCTAGGAGCGTCGGCAGGGTACGAACGGCCGTGCCCCTCCCGGAGGGCGTCGGCAAAGTACGAATTGCCGCGATGGCAGGCCGGCGGCAGAGTGCGCCGCGATGACCGAACTCGCCGAAGCAGGCTGGCCGCTGTCCGTGGGCACCGAGGATGCGCTGGAAGGGCGCCTGCTCGGCAAGCTCGAGCGCATGGGGCGGCAGAGGGCATTGGAGACGGCGCAGACCGTGCTCGATCGCCGCTGCGTCGAGGCGGCGCACCTGGTCCTGGCCGACGAGCAGGGCGCGCCCGGCTACGTCCACGCCGGCTTCGCGATGACGGCCCTGCCGCACAAGCGGGTGGACCTGGCCGAATGGGTGCGCGACGGCGCCGACGTGCGCCTGCGCATCGAGAGCGGCAAGACCCATGGCGGCACCGTGGTGGGCATCCCCTACGGCTACGTGGCGCGCCTCATCCTGCTGTACCTGCAGACGGAGGCGATCAAGACCCGCTCGCGCGAGGTGGAGCTGGGCCGCTCCATGCATTCCTGGCTGAAGGCCATGGGGCTGAACAGCGGCGGCAAGGGCTATGAGACGGTGCGCGAGCAGAGCCGCCGCCTGAGCCTGTGCCGGCTGACCTTCTACCGCATCAGCGAGAGCGGCGAGGCCGTGCTCAACGGCTCCTTCGTGCGCGAGGCGATCCTGCCGTCCCGCGACACCGGCGGCAGCCAGATGTCGCTGTGGAAGGAGACGGTGCTGCTGGACGAGGTGTTCTTCGAATCCCTCATCCGCCACCCCCTGCCGGTGCGCGAGGCGGCGATCCGCGCCATGTCCGGCCGCTCCATGGCGATCGACCTCTACATCTGGCTCGCCTACCGCCTGCACCACCTGGAGCGCCCGACCCGGGTGCCCTGGCCCTCGCTGCACCGCCAGTTCGGCGCCGGCTTCGCCCATGCGCGCCAGTTCAAGGCCCATGCGCGCGAGGCCCTGGCCCTGGCGCTGTCCGCCTATCCGGAGGCGCGGGTGCGGGTGGATGACGAGGCGCTGACGCTGATGCCCTCGCCCGCCCCGGTGCCCGAGCGCCCGCGCCCGGCCCTGGCGGCCACGCGCCGGGTTTCGGGCTCCTAGCCGATAGCAGCTAGCAGCTATTCCACGCCCGCCATGCGCGTGACGGCCAGCACGCCGCGCGACCTCGCGGCCCTGGGCGCCGAGTGGGAGGCGCTGGAGGCGCGCGCCGCCTTCACCCCCTTCCAGGGCTGGGGCTGGGTGGGCTGCCTGGCGGAGGAGCGCTACCCCGCCCCCCTGCTGCTGCGGGCCGAGGCGGCGGGGCGCACGGCCGGCCTCGCCCTGTTCAACCGCCGCCGCGGCGCGCTGCACCTGCATGCCAGCGGCGACGAGGCCCTGGACCGGCCCTTCATCGAGCACAACGCGCCCCTGCTGGCCCGCGACGCGCCGATGGGAACGGTGGAGGCCCTGCTGCGCGCCGCCTGGGGGCATGGGCGGCGCCTCGTGCTGCCCGGCGTGGCGCCCGCCTTGGCAGCGGCCGCCGGGGGCGTGGCCTGGCGCCGCCAGCTGCGCCCCTCGCCCTGCATCGACCTCGCCGCAGCCGGAAGCGAGGCCGGCTGGCTCGCCACCCTCAGCCCCAATGCGCGCCAGCAGCTGCGCCGCTCCGACCGGCTCTACGCCGCGCGCGGGCCGCTGGAGGTGCAGGTGGCTCAAGCCCCGGCCGGGGCGGCGGCGATGCTGGAGGAGCTGGTGGCGCTGCATGACCGCCGCTGGGGCGGGCAGGGGGCCTTCGCCACCCCCTTCCTGCGCCGCTTCCACGCCGCCCTGGCCCAGCGCCTGCTGGCGCGAGGCGAGCTGGAGCTGCTGCGGGTGAGCGCCGGCGGCCATGTGGTGGGGATCCTGCACAACCTGCGCCGCGGCGGCCGCGTCTTCGCCTACCAGAGCGGCTGGGCCGCGGAGGCGGACACCCGCATGAAGCCGGGGCTGACCTGCCATCACCAGGCGATCCGCCTAGCCTTCGCGCGCGGCGACGCGGCCTACGACCTGCTGGCCGGCGGCCAGCGCTACAAGGCCAGCCTGGCGCGCGGCGGCGACGAGCTGGCCTGGGTGGAGCTGGTGCGCCCGCTGTCCCTGCGCGGGCTGCTGGCGCGCTGGCGTGCGGCGTGAAGGTTGTCGGAAAACCTTACAATGGCTGTGGGCGTGGACAGGAAATCGGCCCTGCGCATCGGTTTTTGAGATGGCCCGTTTCTTGCAATCCCAATGGGGCATCCTTTCCGGAACCCCGTCATGCTGCGCAACCTGCTCCTCTCCACCTGCACCGCCGTGGGCCTGCTGGCCGCTGGCGGGGCCTCCGCCGCCAACATCGTCGCCAATGGTTCCTTCGAATCCGGCCTGGCCGGCTGGACGCAGTCCGGCGTGGCCGGTGGCGGCTTCGGCGCGGTGGCGATCACCTACAACTCGGCCTCCGGCTACCCGACCGGCGCCTTCGGCGAGGCGGTGCCGCCGAACGACGACTTCACCAACTCGCCCGACCCGGTCGGCACGCGCGCGGCCTATTTCGTGGACGACTTCTCCACGAACGAGACCCTGTCGCAGACGGTCTTCCTCGCGCCCGGCACCTACCAGATCGGCTTCAGCGCCTTCCTGCCCGCCAACGGCCAGGCCAATGCGGGCGAGGCCACCTTCATCGGCAGCATCGCCGGCGTGACGCTGGCGAACTTCGCCGCCTCCACCCTCCCGGCGACGACCTGGCAGACCTATGCCGGCTCGACCATCATCACCACGGCCGGGAACTACCTGGTGTCCTTCACCTTCAACACGGGACTCAGCCCCTCGAAGGACGTGGTGATCGACCAGGTCTACGTGATCGCGGGCAACCCGCCGATCGACGCGCCCGCCCCCGCGGCGCTGGGCCTCTTCGGCCTGGGCCTGCTGGGCCTGGCCGCGGCCCGGCGCCGCAAGGC
>LNFM01001936.1_pt1 | contig 68323 bp, 69 predicted proteins | sample 596031 | NCBI WGS metagenome assembly LNFM01 (sample SAMN04254537, study PRJNA301005) | activated carbon metagenome | isolation source: dual media filters at the Ann Arbor, Michigan drinking water treatment plant | place: USA: Ann Arbor
GCGCAGGCACCAAGAAGCGCCCGGTCTATCACGTCGTCGTCGCCGACTCGCGCTTTCCCCGCGACGGCCGCTTCATCGAGCGTCTCGGCCATTTCAATCCGCTGCTGCCGAAGGACAACGAATCGCGCCTGAAGCTCGACATGGACAAGGTGAAGTCCTGGCTCGCCAAGGGCGCACAGCCGTCGGACCGCGTGACCCGCTTCCTCGATGCGGCCGGCGTCGTGAAGCGTCCGGCGCGCAACAACCCGGAAAAGGCCGTGCCGCGCAAGGAGCGCAAGGCCGCCGCCGAAGCCGCCGCGAAGGCATAAAGCGTAACGGCGCGCGACGGTGTCAGCACCGATTTGCGTCGCCCGTATCGGCGCCGCGCATGGCGTGCGCGGCGCGGTGAAGCTATGGACTTTCACGGAAGATCCGTTCGCCGTGAAAGAATACGGCCCGCTGACGACCAAGGACGGCGCGCGCCAGTTTGAGGTGACGCATGTCCGTGAGGCCAAGGACCATCTGGTGGCGACGCTGAAAGGCATCGCCACCCGCGAGGACGCCGAACGGCTCAACGGCATCGAGCTCTACATCGCGCGCGAAAAACTTCCCGCGACGGACGACGACGAATATTACCACGCCGATTTGATCGGGCTCGCCGCTGTCAATGCCGCCGGCGAGCCGCTCGGCCGCGTCACCGCGATCCATAATTTCGGCGCCGGCGACATCATCGAGATTGCCCCCCCGAAGGGCCCGACCATGCTGCTGCCGTTCACCAATGCCGTGGTGCCGACGGTCGACCTCGCCGGCGGCCGCGTGGTGATCGAACTGCCGCAGGAAATCGACGGTGACGACGTTCCTACACTCACGTGATGGGGTTCCGGATGACCTGGCGCGCCACCGTCCTCACGCTGTTTCCCGAGATGTTTCCCGGGCCGCTCGGCGTCAGCCTCGCGGGCAAGGGGCTGGCATCGGGCCTGTGGTCGATCGAGGCCCGCGATATCAGGGCGTCGGCAACCGACAAGCACCGCAGCGTCGATGACACCCCCGCTGGCGGCGGTCCGGGCATGGTGCTCCGCGCTGACGTATTGGCGGCCGCGATCGATTCCGCCGACATCGCCCAAGACCGACCTCGCCTGCTCATGAGCCCACGCGGTCGGCCATTGACCCAGTCGCTGGTTAAGGAACTCGCTGCCGGCCCCGGGCCGCTGATCGTCTGCGGCCGGTTCGAAGGGGTCGATCAGCGGGTTATCGAGGCGCGGGACCTCCAGGAGGTCTCGGTCGGCGACTACGTGCTGTCCGGCGGCGAGATCGCCGCGATGGCGCTGATCGACGCCTGCGTGCGGCTGCTGCCGGGGGTGATGGGCAAACAGGCCTCCGGCGAGGACGAAAGCTTTTCCGACGGACTACTGGAATACCCGCAATTTACCCGGCCGCAGGAGTTCGAGGGCCGCGGCATCCCGGAAATCCTCGTTTCCGGCGATCACGCCAAGGTCGCCGCCTGGCGGCGGGCCGAAGCCGAGGCGCTGACCCGGGCGCGGCGGCCGGATCTATGGGCGATCAGGCCCGGCCAAAAGGCCACAAAAAGCACGACAGACGGGTGACAAGCGCGGCCGGATGCCTTATACGAGCGCCAAATCCGCGCAATGGCAGGATAGATGGACGTCGCGCAGCCCGCGCCGGGCGCGCCGCCGATGGAGATTTCAATGAACCTCATTCAACAGCTCGAAAAAGAGCAGTTCGACAAGCTTTCGGCGACCAAGTCGATCCCGGAGTTCGGCCCCGGCGACACTGTGATCGTCAACGTCAAGGTGGTCGAAGGCGAGCGCACCCGCGTGCAGGCCTATGAAGGCGTCTGCATCGGCCGTTCCGGCGGCGGGCTCAACGAGAGCTTCACCGTTCGCAAGATTTCCTACGGTGAAGGCGTCGAGCGCGTGTTCCCCGTGATGTCGCCGATGATCGACTCGATCAAGGTGGTGCGCCGCGGCAAGGTCCGTCGCGCCAAGCTGTATTACCTGCGCCAGTTGCGCGGCAAGTCGGCCCGCATCGTCGAGAAGCAGGACCGCCAGACCGCCGTCGGCGAGTAATCTTTCCTAACGAGATGTGGCGAAGAGCGCGGGTTTTGCCCCGCGCTTTTTTGTTGCGGCATGCCTATGTAGACGATGCCCCTGCCCAATCGATTGATTGTGGCGGCCGTAGGCCCTGTGTTAGAAATTTAGAATGGTTCCGGATCAAGCAAGCCAGCCCTGCCAGCGCGTCGTGATCGACGATCGCTCGCGCCTGCCCGGCCGCTTCTTCGGACGGTTCGCGACGTCGGCGACGTCTGAGCCTATGCGCGCAGCTTGATGCTGCATCGACGTCCGTTGCCCGCGCGTATCCGGGCCTGACCGCTCACACAGAATTTCATTTTGGAGCTTACGCTCATGTCCAAACCGACCACGCTGTACGACAAGATCTGGAACGATCATCTGGTGCACGAAGCCGATGACGGCACCTGCCTGCTCTATATCGATCGCCACCTGGTGCACGAGGTGACGTCGCCGCAGGCGTTCGAAGGCCTGCGCGCGACGGGGCGCAAGGTTCACGCGCCGGAGAAGACGCTGGCCGTCGTCGATCACAACATCCCGACCACCGACCGCTCGAAGCCCAATCCGGATCCGGAGAGCATCGAGCAGATGCGCGTGATGGCGGAGAACGCCAGGGAATTCGGCGTCGAATATTTCAACGAGCACGACAAGCGTCAGGGCATCGTCCACGTGATCGGCCCCGAGCAGGGCTTTACGCTGCCCGGCACCACCATCGTCTGCGGCGACAGCCATACCTCCACCCATGGGGCGTTCGGTGCGCTGGCGCATGGCATCGGCACATCGGAGGTCGAGCACGTGCTGGCGACGCAGACGCTGATCCAGAAGAAGGCCAAGAACATGCGCGCGGTGGTCGACGGCAAATTGCCCGACGGCGTCACCGGCAAGGACATCATCCTGGCGATCATCGGCGAGATCGGCACCGCCGGCGGCACCGGCTACGTGCTGGAATATGCGGGCGACGCGATCCGCGCGCTCTCGATGGAAGGCCGCATGACCGTCTGCAACATGTCGATCGAGGGCGGCGCACGCGCCGGCCTGATCGCGCCGGACGAGAAGGCGTTTGAATTCCTCAAGGGCCGACCGAAGTCGCCGAAGGGCGAGGCCTGGGACGCCGCGATGCGTTACTGGGAAACGCTGCGCTCGGACGAGGGCGCGCATTTCGATCACGAGATCCGGCTGGACGCGGCAAAACTGCCGCCGATCGTCACCTGGGGCACCTCGCCCGAGGACGTGGTGTCGATATCAGGCGTGGTGCCCGATCCCGACCAGATCGCCGACGAGGCCAAGCGGCTGTCGAAGCATCGCGCCCTGAAATACATGGGCCTGGCCGCCGGCACGAAGATCACCGACATCAAGCTCGATCGCGTCTTCATCGGCTCCTGCACCAACGGCCGCATCGAAGACCTGCGGGCGGCGGCGAAAGTCGCCGAGGGCAAGACCGTCAACGGTCATGTCAACGCGATGGTCGTGCCGGGCTCGGGCATCGTCAAGGAACAGGCGGAAGCCGAAGGCCTCGACAAGATCTTCATCAAGGCGGGCTTCGAGTGGCGCGAGCCGGGCTGCTCGATGTGCCTTGCGATGAATCCCGACAAGCTGTCGCCGGAAGAGCGCTGCGCCTCGACCTCGAACCGCAACTTCGAGGGCCGCCAGGGCTTCAAGGGCCGCACCCACCTGGTGTCGCCGGCAATGGCCGCGGCTGCGGCGATCGCCGGACATTTCGTCGACATCCGGGAGTGGCGATAACGCTCCATTGCCTAGATAACGAGGCGTTCTTGAAACGCCTCGTTAAGGGGCGGGGCGCACAATGGTACCTTGCGAAATCTTCGCGAGGGGACTGCCGTGACGGACAAACCTGAATTCGTCGATATGATCAGCGAGGCGACGCAACAGTTGCGGCGCCGGTCCATGCCGCGCGTGGTCGAACTCCCGACAGCTCCGAAGGAAACCTCGCGTCTCAGCCATTGGCCGCCGGATCACTGGGAACAGTGGCGGATGGAGGCGATGACACCGTGGAAGATCAAGCCCTGGCGCGGCAAGGATTGGGATTGATCAAGCCACAATCCCGGCCGATCGAGAAAAAGGCGCCCGACCGGGCGCCTTTTCATTTTCGCTCTCACCAGTAGCGGTATCCGTAGTGGCGGTGACGCCACCAGGGACGGACTTTGCAGATCTTGCGCGGCCCGTAATGGGTCCAGACCACGCGGCAATGGCGGTGCCGGTAACCATAGTAGGACGGATAGCCGTAATAGGCCGGCGCGACATAGATGCGTCGATGGAAATGGCGCCGGTGGTGGTGGAAATGAGGCCGGTGGTAGGCGTGACGGTAGCCGTGGCGATAGCCGCCGCCATGGTAGACGCGGGCCGCACGAAAGCCGCCTCCGCGATAGACGGGCGCTGCGCGAAAGCCGCCGCGGTGGATCGCCATCCCGCCGCCCCTGAACCCACCGCCGTGAAACGCTGGCCCGCCGCCCCTGAAGCCGCCGCCGTGAAACGCCGCGCCGCCGCCCCTGAAACCGCCGCCATGAAAGCCGCCGCCGCGGAAGCCTCCGCCGCCGCCGCCTCGAAAACCTCCACCGCCACCGCCGCGAAAGCCGCCGCCACCATGGCCGCGGCCGTGCTGGACTTCGGTCGTCAGTCCATCGGTTGCGTACTTCGCGGCCGGAGCCGTGCCGGGACTTGCGAGTGATAATGCTTCAGCGCGCTGTTGTGACGCAGCCAGCGCAAACACAGCCGCAGCCGTGACGCCCAGACAGCGGACACGGCCGCGTCTGGCTTCGGATGTTGTCATCGATGAACACTCCCTGACCGGCGACGACGTCTGATGCCCGAATGGCAGCGCTCGTCGCATCCACCTTGCGGTCGCTCCCGATCATGAAGTTAGGGACATCCACGTGAACCCGTCATGAATGCGCCGGCCGCAAAGATGAATGCAAAAAGGCGGCGCAGGAATCCTTGGTCACCACCAGGATGGACCGAACCCGATGCCGAAGGTGAACGGCGCCGGCGCCTGATAGGGATATGGCCGGTAGTATACAGGGCGTCCGTAATAGTAGGGCTGGTAGTTCGAGCGGCCGTGATGGCGATGGTAACGCCGGTGATGGCGATGTGCGCTGAAATCGGTCGCATGCGAAGCGCCGTCGATTTGCCTCTTAGGCGCTGCCGCGGCCGGATCGACCAGCACCGGGCCGAAAGCCAAGAGCGCTGCCGCGACCATGGCAGCCGCAATCCAACTCCTCATGACGGACTCCTGCTCCAGATCATTCAGATGCGCGCAGCAATCTCGCCGAATTCGTGGCGGCGCGGAAGACAAAAACGGGCCCGCAGTGAAGCGGACCCGCTCGCCTTCCTGGCTACTGCGCTCACCAGCGATTCCAGTGACGGTGATGATGGTGGTGGTGATGATGACGATGATGCCAGCGGTGCCAACGATGATGATGGTGGCGATGATAATGATGGCGGTGATGTCGCCAGTGCACTTCCGTCGTCGCCAGTCTGGTATCTTCCTGAACGGCCGCCGCAGCGCCAGGATTGCTGAGCGAGAGCGCGTTCGCGCGTTCGGCCGGGGCTGCGAGCGCGAGCAAGGCGCCGACGGCCGCAAGCCCCAGAATTTTCCTTATCTGCATGTGTGGTCTCCTTGAGTCACCGGGATCACGCCTGCTCGAACGGCTCGATTCAACCAAGCCGCATCGCCGCGACGCAGTTCTCAGACTGACGCAAGCGATTTGAATGGGGTGTGAATGAACGCGCCATGGACATGAACGAACAATGGCCGGCGCGAACGACAAAGCGGAAAGAACTAGCCGGGCCGCCAGTAGCAGTTCATGCGCGGCGTGATCACCGTGCCGCTCGGCCGATACTCCTGCACGTAGGTCGCGGTGCAGTCGCGCACCGCATTGGGGCCGGGGTTGTAGCGCGGATAGACGTCGGGCGCCCACTCCTCCCGATAGATCGGCACGCGCTGCGGCCGGCGCCGCCGCTGCTGTGCGGACACATCGGTGGCAGCCCCGCCGGAAGCCTGCGCGCCCCGCAATGTCGTGGATGCCGCCGGCGTCTGCGCCTGCGCCGAGGCATCAGCGATCAAGAGCCCGGCAAAAGCAGCCGATATTGCGACCGTCACAATCCGCTTCATGGAAGTCCACCCACGCCTGATATCGAACCCTACGGTCTCCGATTGGCGCGCCGAGGTCAACTCTGCGCCCACACGGAACACCGCCAACCCTCGGCTTTTTGCCGCGCCGAAAACCGCTACCACCTTCCTCGGATCATGCTCTAAACAGCTCCGATGTGGACCGAAGCAAAAGCCCCCTCGCTCGCCGAAATGGAAGCCATGGCGCACGAGGTGTTCGAACGCCTGCCGAAGGGGTTTCGTACCCTGTCCGAGGGCGTGATCATTCGCGTCGATGATTTTCCGACCGATGAGGTTCTGGAGGAAATGCAGGCCGAGAGCGAATTCGACCTGCTCGGCCTGTTTCAGGGCGTCGGCCTGCCGCAACAAAGCAACAGCGACATCGCCCGCCTGCCCAACATGGTCTGGCTCTACCGTCGCCCGATCCTGGATTACTGGGCCGAGCACGAGGAGACGCTGGGCCACATCGTCCGCCACGTCCTGATCCACGAGATCGGCCACCATTTCGGCCTGTCGGACGCCGATATGGAGGCGATCGAGGCGGCTGCAGGCTAGAATTGCGCAAATTGGCCTTTTGCCGGGGCGATATTCGGGATAAATCATGGCCCCGTCCCACAATTTCAACCGGGAAGTGCGACCGATGGAAAAGTTCACCACACTGGAAGGCGTAGCTGCGCCGCTGAAGATCATCAATGTCGATACCGACATGATCATTCCGAAGCAGTACCTCAAGACCATCAAGCGCACCGGCCTCGGCAAGGGCCTGTTCTCGGAACAGCGCTACAAGGATGACGGCAGCGAGAACCCGGACTTCGTGCTCAACCAGCCCGCCTATCGCAACGCCAGGGTGCTGGTCGCCGGCGACAATTTCGGCTGCGGCTCGAGCCGCGAGCACGCGCCGTGGGCGCTGCTCGATTTCGGCATCCGCTGCGTGATCTCGACCTCGTTCGGCGACATCTTCTACAACAACTGCTTCAAGAACGGCATCCTGCCGATCCGCGTCACTCAGGACGACCTCGACAAGCTGTTCGACGACGCCGAGCGCGGGGCCAACGCGACGCTGACGATCGATCTCGCCAACCAGGAGATCCGCGGTCCCGACGGCGGCAAGGTGAAGTTCGAGATCGATCCGTTCCGCAAGCACTGCCTGATCAACGGCCTCGACGACATCGGGCTGACCATGGAGAAGAAGTCGTCGATCGACGACTACGAGGCGAAGGCGAAGAAAGAGCGCGCCTGGGCCTGATCGTGCTACGAGAGCCCCGGCAAAACCGGGGCTCTTTTCTTATGCGTGGGGATGACGCGAATGCGGCCTGACGTCGTCACCTTCTGGCATGGCCGGCTCGATGCGCTGCGCCTGACCTGCCTGAGATCGCAGGTCGCAGCGGGCCACAAGGTCACCGTCTACAGTTTCGATCCATTGCCGGGCCTGCCCGACGGCGTCGGCAACGCCGAGGCCGAGGCGATCCTGCCGCACTCCTTTTCCGAACGGCTCCGCCCGCCGCAGCCGGACGGCAGCTGGCGCGACTGGACGATTTTGCAGTTCAGCGACTTCTTCCGCATGCGGCTGATGGCGGAGCGGGCCGGGCTGTGGCTCGACGCCGACGTGCTGCTGCTGAAGCCGGTCGACCTAGATCCGGCCAAGCCCTACTTCGCCTGGGAGCGGCGGCGCCAAGTCGGCAACTCGGTCCTCTACCTGCCTGCGAATGATCCGATCGTGCGGGCATTCGAGGAATTGATGGAGCAGGAGGACCTGACGCCGGACTGGCTGGCGCTGCGCCATCGCATCACCTTCATGCTGCGCCAGCTCCGGCACCGGTCGAGCCGTCTCTCCGATATCCGCGTCGCGATCTATGGCCCGGCCGCCATCACCGCGCTCGCGCGCCGCGCAGGTCAACTGCAGCACGCGTTGCCGAAGCAATCCTTCTACGCGGTTCATGCCGAGCCGAAACAATTCTTCGAGCCGACGGATTTTTCCGCGTTGCTTGCCGATCCCGGGATCATCGGACTGCACATCTCCCCCAAAGGCCGCGGCGGCGAAAAGCCCGTTCCAGGCAGCCTCTATGCGTGGGCGGCGGAGAAGTTCGGCAAGTAGCGCCGGCGACTCTTCTTCCCTTCTCCCCTTGTGGGAGAAGGTGGATCGCTGACGCGTAGCGGCAGCGAGACGGATGAGGGGTCTGTCTCCGCGGATAGAGACCCCTCATCCGGCGCTTCGCGCCACCTTCTCCCACAAGGGGAGAAGGGAAGAGAGAACTGCGGCGCTAGCCCCTCCCCAAATTTGATCTGGCGCAACGACCGCCGCCCGATTTGTGCGCACCTTGGCGCATTACAGCCAAGATAGCCGTAAAGGGAGCCGTGCCATGACCGTTCAGGAAAAGCCCTCTACCGTCGTCGGCCGCGTGGTTGACAGCTTCGGCGAATGGCTGAAGCACCGGCGCGAGCTGCGGGAAATGCGCGAGATGGACGCCGCCAATTTCAGCCAGATCGCGGGCGAATTGCGGATGACGTCCGCCGACCTCGAGGCGCTGGTCCGCCAGGGGCCGCATGCCGCGGACGAACTGCCCAAGATGCTCACCGCACTCGGCATCGACCAGGAGGCTCTGGCGCGCACCGAGCCGCTCGTGCTGCGCGACATGGAACGGGTCTGTGCGATGTGCAGCCACAAGCGCCAGTGCGACCGCGATCTCGCCGCCGGCACCGCCGCCGCGCATTACGAAGAGTATTGCGGCAACGCTCCCACGATCGACGGTCTTGGCCCGCGGGTGAACCCGTAACTGCCGGCAACGTGGCTCCTGCATGAGCTGGAAAAAATGACGCGCTCCGCCTGGTTGCACGTATCGATCGCGATTCTCTGCGCGCTCGCGGTGCTGCTGTTCCTGCGCGTACGCGGGGCGAGCGGCGCCCCGCTGCCGTCAGAAAGCACTGCTGCCGGATATCGTCTCGCCGAAGCTTGGTGCAAGGATTGTCATGCGATCGATGCCGCCGGCGCGAAGGGGCGCGCAAGGGACTTCGTCACGATCGCCAACCGGGCCTCGACGACGGCGCTCTCGCTGAAAGTCTTCATGAAGACCAGCCATCACCGGATGCCCAATCTCATCATCATGCCCGATCAGGCCGACGATCTCGCGAACTATATCCTGAGCCTGAAGCGCGACTAATGCCCCATCGCGGCGATCGCATCCGCGATCGCAATCGTGCGCTTCGCCATATCGGCATGCAGCCGCTCCACCATCCGCCCGTCGAGCTGGATGGCGCCGCGTGAGGCGTTTTCCGGCTTTTCGAATGCCGCGATGATCTTGCGTGCCTGCTCGACCTCCTCGGCCGGCGGCGTGAAGATGGCGTTGCATGCTTCGATATGGCTCGGATGGATCAGGGTCTTGCCGTCGAAACCGAGATCACGGCCCTGCGCGCATTCGACCGCAAAGCCGTCGATGTTGCTGATGTCGCCATAGGGGCCATCGAGGATTTCGAGCCCGTGCGCGCGCGTCGCCAGGATGCAATGCGTGATCATCGGGATCATCGCCGCGCGGCCCGGCTGCATGCGGATGCGGGTCTCGCGCGAGATATCATTGGGTCCGAACACGAAACCCGCGAGTCTCGTCTCCGAATCCCTCGACGCCGCCGCGATTTTGTCCGCATCCAGCACCCCGCGCGCGGTTTCGAGCATGGCCCAGACACGAATGGACATATCGGCGTTGATGTCGCTCAGGCGGTTTGCGATGGCATTGAGGTCGGCCACGGTGGAAACCTTGGGAACCAGGATGCCGTCCGGCCGGGCCTTGCCGGCCATGGTGACGTCGTCGATCCACCACGGCGTATCCAGGCTGTTGACCCGGATCAGAACTTCGCGCTTGCCGAACCCGCCGGCCGCGACAGCTTTTGCGATCTGATCGCGGGCCGCGGCCTTGGCCTCCGGCGCGACCGAATCCTCGAGGTCCAGGATGATACCGTCGGCGGGCAGATTGCGCGCCTTTTCCAGCGCCCGCGCGTTCGATCCCGGCATGAACAACAGGCTGCGGCGCGGACGGATCATGGGCTGGTTTCCTTGCGGGTGTCTTCGAGCCCCACGCGATATCACCTCGCGCAGCCGCCCGAAAGCCTTGTTCCGGTCATCGGCATATGGTTAGGCATGGACCAACACAGGCAGCAACCATGGCACCTTTCCCGCAACATCTGCTCGACGGCTACCGGGCCTTCACCTCGCAGCGGCTTCCGACCGAACAGACCCGCTATCGGGAACTTTCCGAGCGCGGCCAGTCCCCCGCCGTCATGGTGATCGGCTGCTGCGATTCCCGCGTCTCGCCGGAAGTGATCTTCGATGCCGGCCCGGGCGAACTGTTCGTGGTGCGCAACGTCGCCAACCTGGTTCCGGTCTATCAGCCTGACGGCGGCGCCCACGGCGTCTCAGCGGCGCTGGAATACGCCGTCAACGTGCTGCGCATCCAGCATATCGTCGTGCTCGGCCATGCCCAGTGCGGCGGCATCCGCGCCTTCATCGACAAGATCGACCCGCTGTCGGAGGGCGATTTCATCGGCCGCTGGATGGCGATGTTCATCAAGCCCGGCGAGGTCGTCGAACAGCGCGACCGCGAGACGATGCAGGATTTCGTCGTCAGGATCGAAAAAGCCGCGATCTTCCGCTCGCTGGAGAACCTGATGACGTTCCCGTTCGTGCGCAGCCGCGTCGAGCGCGGCGAAATGGAATTGCACGGCGCCTATTTCGGCGTCGCCGAGGGCTCGCTGTTCGTGCTCGAACCGGATGCGAAGGAGTTTCGCAGCGTGCGAGATGGCGAATAGCGAATAGGTTCAGTGCATTCGCTATTCGCTACTCCTGTTCGCCAGGCTTACGCCGCCTTCTTCTTTGCGCTGATCAGCTTGCGGTTGATCAGGGATTCGGCGATCTGGATCGCGTTCAGCGCAGCGCCCTTGCGCAGATTGTCGGAGACGCACCACAGCACAAGGCCGTTCTCGACGGTGTTGTCCTCGCGGATGCGGCTGATATAGGTCGCATCCTCGCCGGCCGCCTCGTAGGGCGTGACGTAGCCGCCGGGCTCGTGCTTGTCGATCACGAGGCAACCGGGCGCATTGCGCAGGATGTTGCGCGCTTCGTCAGCCGTGATCGGATTCTCGAACTCGATATTGACCGCTTCCGAATGGCCCACGAACACCGGCACCCGCACGCAGGTCGCGGTCAGCCTGATCTTGGGATCAAGAATCTTCTTGGTCTCCATCATCATCTTCCACTCTTCCTTGGTGTAGCCGTCCTCCATGAACACATCGATCTCGGGGATGACGTTGAAGGCGATACGCTTGGGGAATTTCTTGTTGATCAGTTCGCTGTTGGTGTAGACCGCCTTGGTCTGCGAAAACAATTCGTCCATCGCATCCTTGCCGGCCCCGGACACCGATTGATAGGTCGCGACCACGACCCGCTTGATGGTGGCCTTGTCGTGCAGCGGCTTCAGCGCGACCACGAGTTGCGCGGTCGAACAGTTCGGGTTGGCGATGATGTTCTTCTTCGCAAAGCCCGCGATGGCAGCCGCGTTCACCTCCGGCACGATCAGCGGCACGTCCGGATCCATCCGCCAGGCCGACGAATTGTCGATTACGACCGCGCCGGCGGCGCCGATCTTCGGCGACCATTCCTTCGATACGGTACCGCCGGCCGACATCAGGCAGATGTCGACGTCGGAGAAATCGTAATGCTCGAGCGCTTTGACCTTCAGGGTACGGTCGCCATACGACACTTCGACGCCGACGCTGCGGCGCGAGGCCAGCACCACGACCTCGTCCGCGGGGAATTTGCGCTCGTCGAGAATGTTGAGCATTTCGCGCCCGACATTGCCGGTCGCACCGACGACAGCGACTTTATAACCCATCGTTCACTCTCCGAGGAAAAATGCCGACCCACCGCCCGATGTGGAAAGGCAGGCGGCAGCGCTACTAAGCGAGAAACGCCCTTATAGCGTTTTCGAGCGAAGTGGATACCGGTTCGCGTCAAGAAAACGCGTCAAAACAGCGATCTGGGGGGTCCCCAGGGATACCCTCCGCTGGATCGGCCCCGACCGAAAGGCGGTCGCCGAACTCGAAATCGAGCCCTCCGGGCGGCGAACTCCGCGAGAAAGGCATGGTCGGCCGGACTTTCCGCCAGGACGGTTCCGGGGGGCTAACTTTCTCTCGCCTACGCAATTGTGGCATCATCCGGCCAAGACACTGGTTTTCATGAAACTTTTTCGCCCCGCATTGCATTATTCCGGACCGGTGTGGCGCAATTGACCTAGCGACGGCGGCTCCGTCACGGCTACAATGCCGGTAACCAGATTTGGCGATCCGCCAGCCGCCGCATCGGCGGACAATGACGAGGATGCAATGACCCGAAAATTCCCTGCTGCGAGCAAGCTCGCGATGTTGCTTGCTACGGCGGTCCTCGTCGCGGTCGGCGCGACCTCCGCAGACGCCCAGTCCAGGCAGCAGTACGACAAGGACGGCCGCCCCTACTACGGTGCGAACGGTCCCAACCGCTCCTATCAGCAGGGCCGTACCCGCGTTTACGTCACCACGCGCTCCTGGCTCGATGCCGGCACCGAAGTCCTGCCGGGCGATCGCAAGTTCCAGGATTACGCATTCCCGCCGGCGATCGGCTATCCGTCGTTCGCGCGCGAGAACCTCAACCGGCCGATCGACCGCCAGCCGCTCAATCCGCCGTCCGATATGGGTGGCTATCCGGAGCGGATCCCGCTTTATTGATCGCGACGTTATTGATCGCGACGAGAACCTGACGGAAAAATGCCCGGTCTCGACCGGGCATTTTTTTGTGACGGCTTCGTTCTACCGGCCGGACCCGGACGCCGGATCGTAGCGCTCGCAAAACGCTTCGATGGCCTCGGAGCGGAAATCGCTCAGGCGCTGGAAGATCATGTCATCCGGCCAGTCCCACCAGGCGATGCGGCGCAGGCGCTCCGCGACCTCATCGGAAAAGCGCTGGCGGATCGGGCGCGCCGGAACGCCGCCGACGATCGTGTAGGGCGGCACATCCCGGCTCACGACGGCGCCCGCGGCAATCACCGCGCCGTCGCCGACGGTCACGCCCGGCAGCAGGATGGCCGCATGGCCGATCCAGCAATCGTTGCCAACGATCACCCGGTCGCCGCGGCGCTCGGCAAAGAAGCCGCGGTCGCGCGTGGCCGTCGTCTCGTAATATTCCGGACAGTAAGTGAAGCGGTGCTGCGACGGGCGGCCCATCGGATGGTTCGGCGCACCGATCCGCACCGAATTGGCGATCGCCGTGAATTTTCCGATCCCGGCGTCGGCGACCTCGCAATTCTCCCCGAGATAGGAGTAGTCGCCGAGCGAGGCGTATTCGATGCGCGTGTTGCACAGCACTTCGCAGCGCCGCCCGATCGTGGCCTCGCGCAGCCGAACCGTTTCGTGGACGATCGTTTCCGCGATCTTGGGTCGATGCGACGCGTCCATGAAAGGTCTCTGTTCGAAGGTTTTCGTTCCACAACCGATAACTGTGGTTATGGGTCCCGGCTCGAGGCCGGGACGACACCGAATTTGTTGCAACCTCAGGCGTGCAGCTTCTGCACTTCCTTCAGGATCGCCTCGCCCATCTGCGTGGTGCTCGCAGCCGTCGTGCCCTCTGACTTGATATCCGCGGTGCGAAGTCCGCTGGCGAGCACCGCCGCGATGGCGGTATCGACCTTGTCGGCCAGCGCGCCCATGTCGAAGGAATAGCGCAGCGCCATCCCGAACGAGGAGATCATCGCGATCGGGTTGGCGAGGCCTTGGCCGGCGATATCGGGCGCCGAGCCGTGCACCGGCTCGAACAGCGAACGGCGCTTTTTTGTCTTCGCGTCGATCTCGCCGAGCGAGGCCGAGGGCAGCATGCCGAGCGAGCCGGTCAGCATCGCCGCGATATCAGACAGCATGTCGCCGAACAGATTGTCGGTCACGATGACGTCGAACTGCTTCGGCGCCTTCACCAGCATCATGCCGCCGGAATCGGCCAGTTGATGCTCCAGCGTCACGTCCTTGTATTCGCGCGCATGGACCTGGGTCATGACCTCGTTCCAGAGCACGCCAGACTTCATGACGTTGCGCTTTTCCATCGAGGTCACTTTATTGCGGCGCTTGCGTGCCAGGTCGAAGGCGACGCGGCCGATGCGCTCGATCTCGTAGGTGTCGTAAACTTGCGTATCGATGGCGCGCTTCTGGCCGTTGCCGAGGTCGGTGATGGTTTTCGGCTCGCCGAAATAAACGCCGCCGGTAAGTTCGCGCACGATCATGATGTCGAGGCCCTCGACCGCCTCGCGCTTCAGGCTGGAAGCATCCGCCAGCGCCGGATAGCACACGGCCGGGCGCAGGTTGGCGAACAGGCCGAGGTCCTTGCGCAACCGCAGCAGGCCGGCTTCGGGCCGCACCTCGTAGGGCACGCTGTCCCATTTCGGACCGCCGACCGCACCGAAGATGATGGCGTCGGCCGCCTTGGCCTTGTCCATGTCGGCTTCCGAGATCGACACCTTGTGGGCGTCATAGGCCGAACCGCCGACCAGGCCCTGCTCGGTCTCGAACGACGCGATGCCCTGCTTGTTCAGCCAGTCGATCAGGCGCTGGACCTCCCCCATCACTTCGGGGCCGATGCCGTCGCCGGGGAGAAGCAGCAGTTTATGGGTCGCCATGGCAGGTCCTTGCTTTGTTCGTCATTCCGGGACGGCGCAACGCGCCGGACCCGGAATCCCGAGATTGGGTACTCCCGAGAGTGGATAAAACGAGATTCCGGGTTCGTGGCTTCGCCACGCCCCGGAATGACGGGTCGAGCCGAGTGCTAAAACGCCGGAGGCGGATTGGCAAGGCATCGCAGACCGGTCAAAAATGACCGCAACGAGCAGCCCGCAAGCCCGCCAAGAAGGCAACAAGACGGACCTCATGACCACAGCCATCGTCTTCGCCTTTGCTTCGGCCTTCTTCCTCGGGGCCGGGGTCGTCCTGGCACAATTTGGCCTTCGGACGGTCGAGCCGCTGTCGGGAGCCGCGATCAGCGTACCGACTTTCACTATTCTGTTCCTGCTGCTGTCGCCGCTGATACTGCAGGGTGAGCCGGTGGTCTGGCGCGCTCTGCCGGTCTTCATGGCGATCGGCCTGTTCTTCCCGGCGGCGCTGACGCTGCTGACCTTTGCCTCCAACCGCGCGCTCGGGCCCGTCATCACCTCGACGCTCGGCAACCTCGCGCCGCTGTTTTCAGTGGCGGTGGCCGTTGTCCTGCTGCAGGAGCCGCTGCACCCGCCGCAACTGCTTGGCCTTGTGGTCGCGGTCGCGGGTGCGGCTGTTATCACCGTGACCCGCCCGCGCGACCTCGGCCATTGGCGCAGCTGGGCGCTGCTGCTGCCGCTCTGCAGCGCGCTGGTGCGGGGCGCGACGCCGCCGATCATGAAACTCGGGCTGGAGGTCTGGCCGAGCCCGCTCTGGGCCTGCCTGATCGGCTACGTGATGTCGTCGCTGGTGGTGCTGACGGTGCAACGCATCCGCAAGGGCAGCTTTATGGTGCAGGCGCCGCGCGCGGGTATTTTCTGGTTCGCGATGACCGGAATCAGCAACGGGCTCAGCGCGCTCAGCCTGTTCATTGCCATTCGCAACGGCCCGATCACGCTGGTGGCGCCGCTGGCCGCCATCTATCCGATGGTCACGGTGGGGCTCAGCGCGATGCTGCTCAAGCATATCGACATCACCGCGCGCATCGTGGCCGGGACCGCGCTGACCGTGCTCGGCGTGGCCCTGGTGCTGATCGGCTGATCCGATTGCAGGATTGGCAAGACACCGTTGCGAATGACGCGCCTGTGCAAGCAGGCTCCCGCCTGCCAGAATGAAGCCTGCCGGAGTTTTCAGTGCGACCCCCAGACGCTATCCAACGCTACCCGCATCCCGCGCGGCTGATCCTCACTTTGTCGCTGGCGCCGACGGTCGGCCTCGGCATCGGCCGCTTCGCCTATGCGCTGGTGCTGCCCGATATGCGCGACACGCTGGTCTGGTCGTACTCCGCGGCCGGTTTCATGAACACGATCAACGCGGCCGGCTATCTCGTGGGCGCCCTGCTCGCCTCGCGCATGATCGCGCGTTTCGGGCTTGTGGCCTCGGTGCGCTGGGGCACGCTGGCCTGCGTGCTGTCGCTGGCGCTGTGCGCGGCTTCGGGAAATTTCTACGTCCTGAGTTTCGCGCGGCTGCTGGCGGGCGTCGGCGCTGCGGCCGGCTTCGTCGGCGGCGGGGCGCTGGCGGCAACGATCGCGCAGTCCCGCCCCGAACGGGCGAACTTCCTGCTCAGCCTGTTCTATGCCGGGCCCGGCATCGGCATCCTGTCGTCGGGACTGGTGGCGCCGTTCGTCCTGCAGTGGTTCGGCCCGGGTTCGTGGTGGATCGTCTGGTGGGCGATGACGGCGTTGGCGATCATCATGACGGTCCCTGTCCTGCTCGCGCCGCTCCATGCCGACCCCATGACCGCCCAGGCGGCAACGGCGAAATTCGCGGTCGCGCCGGTCCTGATCTATCTCGCCGGCTACTTCCTGTTCGGCGCCGGCTACATCGCCTACATGACCTTCATGATCGCCTATGTGCGCGATGCCGGCGGCGGCGCCGCAGCACAGAGCGCTTTCTGGAGCCTGATCGGCCTCAGCGCTTTCGTCACACCATGGGTGTGGCGCCGCGTGCTGGCGCTCGACCGCGGCGGGCTCGCCACCACGATCATTCTCGGCGTCAACGCCGTCGGCGCGGCGATGCCGATCTTCGGCCACTCGGTGTGGCTGTTGGCGCTTTCGGCGCTGGTGTTCGGCGTCGCCTTCTTCGCCGTGGTCGGCTCCACCACCGCCTTCGTCCGCTTCAACTATCCGCCGCAGGCCTGGCCAACTGCGATCGCGGCGATGACGATTTCATTCGGCATCGGCCAGACGCTGGGCCCGATCGTGGTCGGGGCGATCACGGACGCGATGGGCAGCCTGTCGTTTGCGCTGAATGTCTCGGCGGCAATGCTGGCGCTCGGTGCGGTGCTGTCGGCGTTCCAAAGGAAGTTGCAAAGGTCTTGAAGAAACGCCCACGGCAGTTTGCGGCCTCAAGTGACACAGTCCTGTGCTAAGGTTCCCGCCCGGCACGACACGCCAGCGGCAACAACCTGCAAAAACGATCATGGAGATGAAGGGCTATGACCTATTTTGATCTCGGGCCGTACAGCCGCAAAATCACCACCTCATCGCAGGACGCGCAGACCTGGTTCGACCGGGGACTCAACTGGCTGTTCGGCTTCAACCATTACGAAGCGATCAAGTGCTTCCAGAAGGCACTTAGCCACGACGGCGAATGCGCCATGGCGCATTGGGGCATCAGCTACGCTTCGGGCCCCAATTACAACCTTCCCTGGGTTCGCTACGACCCGCTTGGCCGGCAGATGGCACTTTCAGCATCCTACGATGCCATGCAGGCGGCCCTTGCGCATGCCGGCAAGGCAAGTCCGGTCGAGCAGGCGATGATAAAGGCGCTGACCGCGCGCTATCCGCAACGCGAGGCGATCGAGGACATGGCGCCCTGGGACAAGGCCTACACCGTCGAAATGCGCAAGATCTTCGCGGCCTATCCCGACGATCTCGAGGTCCGCGCGGTGTTTGCCGAATCGATCATGAACGAAACGCCGTGGCTGATGTGGGACCTGCCGTCCGGCAAGCCGGCCGAGGGTGCGGGCACCGAGGAATGCAGGGCCGTGCTGGAATACGCGCTCGAGAAAATTCCGGCCGCGTGGGATCACCCGGGGCTCTTGCATCTCTATGGCCACCTGATGGAAATGTCGCCTTTTCCGCAGCGCGCGTTGCGGGCCGGCGACCGCTTACGCGAGCTCGTTCCGGACTCCGGCCACCTCATCCATATGCCGACGCATCTCGACGTGCTGTGCGGGCACTACAGGGACGTCCTTGTCTACAATCAAAAGGCACTGGCGACCGACCGCAGGTTCCTCGCCTATTCGGAGGATCCGGGTGTCTATCTCGTCTACGTCATTCACAACTTCCACTTCGCGATCTACGGCGCCATGTTCCTGGGCCAGTACACGCCCGCCATCGCGGCGGCCGAGGAACTGATCGCGACGATACCCGAGGCGGTGCTGCGTATTCCATCGCCGCCGATGGCGGACTTTCTCGAAGGTTATCTGACGATGAAGCAGCACGTCCTCGTGCGCTTCGGCAAATGGCACGAGATCATCGCGCAGGAGCTACCGAAGGACAGAGAGCTTTATTGCTCGAATGTCGCCATGATCCACTACGCCAAGGCGGTCGCCCATTCGGCGCTCGGCAATGTCGCCGAAGCCGAGACGGAGAAGGCACAGTTCATGGCGGCGAAGACCCGCGTGCCCGAGAGCCGCCGCGTTCACAACAACAAGATCGTCAATCTGCTTGGCGTCGCCGAGGCGATGCTGAATGGCGAGCTGGAGTACCGCAAGGGCAATCATGACGCCGCCTTCGCGCATTTGCGCAAGTCGGTCGAGCTCAGCGACAGCCTGCCCTATGACGAGCCGTGGGGATGGATGCAGCCGACCCGCCATGCGCTCGGCGCGCTGCTGCTCGAGCAGGGCCGGATCGACGAAGCCGAGGCGGTTTACCGCTCCGATCTAGGCCTCGACGGCAAGCTGAGCCGCGCCTGCCAGCATCCCGATAATCTTTGGTCGCTGCATGGCTTGCATGAATGCCTGGTCCGTCGCGGCGAAAAGACCGAGGCGGCGCTGATCAGGCAGCGGCTCGAGCTGGCGCAGGCGCGGGCGGAGATTCCGATCAAGGCATCCTGCTTCTGCCGACGGATGGACCTGGCGGCCGCGTAGTCGGTTCAAGGCGGCGGTTTAATTTGCCTGGGTGATGGCCCGCTTTGTCTACGGTCGTCATTGCGAGGAGCGTAGCGACGAAGATCGAGGCTAGCTCCCGCTGAACGAGTTATATCCCTGGTCTTCCCAGAAGCCGCCCTTGTAGTCGTTGGTGACTTCCATCGACATCACGTATTTCGGATTCTTGAAGCCGAGCTTGGTCGGCACGCGGATCTTCATCGGAAAACCGTAGGCGCGCGGCAATATCTCATCGCCGAACTTGAAGGTCATCTGGGTCTGCGCATGCAGCGCGGTCGGCATGTCGAGCGGTGAGTTGTAGCCGTCCTTGTCGGCGCACTGGAACCAGACATATTTGGCGCGCGTGTCAGCGCCGACGATCTTGAGGAAATCGCGCAGCGGCGCGCCGGTCCAGCTTCCGATCGCGCTCCAGCCTTCGACGCAGATGTGGCGCGTCACCTGCTTGACCTGCGGCAGCGCGTAAAGCTCTTCCAGCGTCCACGGCTTCTTGTTCTCGACCAGGCCACGCACTTCCAGCTTCCACGTCTTGCCATCGACTTCCGGCGCCTCATCGAGGCTGTAATAGGCGTTGAACGGGAACGGCTTGGTGATCTGGCTTTCCGAAAACGTCGGCGCCATCGCATTGGGATTGAACATCAGCGCCTGCACGCCGTCATTGAACTTGGAAACCTGCTTCAGCATCTCTTCAGCAGAAAAGCTGTCCGAAACGTTGCAGCCGGTCAGCAGCGTCAGCGCGCCGAGGCTGGCGCCGCCCGAGATGAAGCGCCGGCGCGTCAGATCCGGCATGGTCTTGACGGCGTCCCGAACGAGCAGCGTCTTGTCGACGCCGGGGATCAGGAGATTGCGCATGCGGCCCATGGTCATACTCCCTCGAATTATCGGCCAATGATCATGGCGCGCAGGCTCTTCGGCACCAGAAGCGCGAGCGCGACATGAACCACCATGAAGGCGACGATCGCCGCCATGCAGAAGAAGTGAACGTAACGGGCGGCTTCGTAGCCGCCGAACAGCGCCGTCAGATACTGCAACTGCACCGGCTTCCAGATCGCCAGGCCCGACAGCACAATGAGGATGCCGATGATGATGACGCCGGCGTAAAGCAGCTTCTGCACCTGGTTGTATTTGCTGAGATCCTCGTGCGACAGCTTGCCGGTCAGCGCCGCTTTGGTATCCGAGATCACGCCCTCCGGCGTGATCGGCAGCAGCTTCTTGCGGAAGCGTCCGGTAGCAAGGCCCACGGTGAGATAGATCAGGCCGTTGACCATCAACAGCCACATCGCGGCGAAATGCCAGAGCAGCGCGCCGCCGAGCCAGCCGCCCAGCGTGATGCTCTTGGAGAAAGTGAACCCGAACAGCGGCGAGGCGTTATAGATCTGCCATCCCGACATGATCATCAGCACCATCGCGAAGGCGTTGGCCCAGTGCACGGCCCGCACCCAGGCCGGCTGGATGACTTTCGCCTTGGTCGAGGTGGCTTGCTCGTCGCTGACTGTGAGGGCCGACATGGCTGTTTCCCGCTTGTAATTCCGTATTGGTTATACGCCAGGAACCGGGTTTCCGTTACTGCCATGACGCTATCAAAACGATGCATGGCGGGCATTGAGTTCACAAAAAGGCGAGCCGGGTTGCCCCGGCCCGCCAATCCCACGCGCCCAGTTGGGACCAGTCAGGCGCGCGCGGGGATCAGGACGCCGGCAGCAGCACGGTGTCGACCACGTGGATCACGCCGTTCGACTGGTTGACGTTCGAGATCGTCACCGTCGAGGAACCGCCCTTGGCGTCGATGATCATGACCTTGCCGTCGGCCTTCTTGACGGTCAGTTCTTCGCCTTCGGCGGTCTTGAGCTTCTTGCCATCGGTCAGGTCGGAGGCCGCGAGCTTGCCCGGCACGACATGGTAGGTGAGGATCTTGGTCAGGGTCGCCTTGTTCTCAGGCTTCACGAGCGACTCGACGGTGCCGGCCGGCAGCTTGCCGAAGGCGGTGTTGGTCGGCGCGAACACCGTGAACGGGCCCTTGCTTTCCAGCGTCTCGACCAGACCGGCGGCCTTCACAGCGGCAACCAGCGTGGTGTGATCCTTCGAGTTGACGGCGTTCTGGACGATGTTCTTGGAGGGGAACATCGCAGCACCGCCGACCATCACGGTCTTTTCTTCCGCGCGGGCCGGCGCGGTGATGGTGGCGGTGAGGGCCAGGACGCTGAAGGCGGCGGACAGAAGTGCAATACGCTTCGACATGGAATATTCTCCCGAGGATTGACTGGCCGGCGGGTGTCGCCGGTGACGAACGACGCTGGTCGATGGACCGGTTGATTTCGTCGTCGTTGGCCGAGCTACGGGGGGTTTTTCGACCGGTTTCGGGAAATAAATTATCGTGATGGTTGAAACTTTCGGGGGAGCAGTCCGTGGCAGGACTCCAGTCGTCGTCCCGGCGAACGGCTGGCCTGCGCCGGGACGACGACTGTCATGACTGTCCCCTGTCGCAATGACTTGGTATGACTGGTCACCTTGCAGTACGGGGGAGACGACGCATGAAGAACCCGATCTTCGCCGACGGCGCTGCCTATGTCAGGGGGCGCTTCGTCCCGATCGGCGAAGCGACGCTGCCCGTCACCGATTGGGGTTTTACGCGATCCGATGTCGTCTACGACGTCGTGCATGTCTTCAAGGGCGGCTTCTTCCGGCTTGCCGACCATCTCGATCGCTTCGAAAACTCGATGGCGCGGCGCCGCATCCGGCCACCGGAAGACCGCGCCGCGATCGAGACGATCCTGCATCGCTGCGTGGCGCTGACCGGCCTCATCGACGCGTATGTCGCGATGGTGGCCTCGCGCGGACGGCCACGCGTTGCCGGATCACGCCGGCCGGCGGATTGCGAAAACCACCTGATCGCCTATGCACTGCCCTGGATCGATGTCATTCCCCAGGACGTGCAGGCGCGCGGAGCCCATGTCTTCATCGCCTCGACGCCGCGCGTGCCCGACGCCTCGGTCGATCCCACGGTCAAGAACTATCAGTGGAACGACCTGACCTCCGGCCTCATGGAGGCGCACGACGCCGATTTCGATACGGCCGTGCTGTGCGACGCGCAGGGTTTCCTGACCGAAGGGCCGGGCTTCAACATCTTCGTCGTAAAGGACGGAAAGGTGACGACGCCCGATCGCGGCAGCCTGCACGGCATCACGCGCCGATCGGTGCTGGAGCTCTGCGCCGAACTCGGCATCGAGGCTGCGGTTGAACCGATTCCCCGATCGGCGCTCGACCACGCCGACGAGGTGTTCCTGGCGACGACGGCCGGCGGCGTCATGCCGGCGTCGCGCATCGGCACACGGATCCTCGGCAACGACCGGCCCGGGCCGATGTCAATGCGGCTCAAGGATACTTACTGGCGCAAGCACGAGGATGGCTGGCACCGGACGCCGGTTCGCCCTTTGGAGGTCGATGCCGCGGAATGAGTTATTGATCTGCGATACTTTTGAGAGCGAGCCGCACCGCGACGCCCCACCTCTCTCGTCGCCCCTGCGGAAGCAGGGACCCATACCGCATGATCTCTCAATAAGGCGTCGGGGCTAATACCCTCTCGCCAAACGAAGGCCGGTGGCTATGGATCCCTGCGTGCGCAGGGATGACGATCGATAGAGCTCGCACTAATCCCTGTTAGCCGGCGTCTGGATGAACCCGCGGTTATGCGTCGGGCTTATCAAAATCTCGTTCATGCACACCCGCGGCGGCATGCTGGCGACGAAGGCGATGGTGCGGCCGCAATCTTCCGGCTGCAGCATTTTCGCCTGCTCCTCGTTCGACGGCACCACCGGGCGCAGCTTCAGGATCGGGGTCGCGACCTCGCCGGGCGACAGGCAGCAGGCGCGCAGGCCGTTGACGCATTCGTCCATGTTGAAGGAATGGGTCAGCGCCAGCACCGCATGTTTCGTGGTAGTGTAGGCCGGGCCCGGCATTTTCGACACGTGACGGCCGGCCCAGGACGCGACGTTGATGATGCAGCCGTCCTTCTGTTTCCTCATCGCCGGCAACACCGCACGCATGCAGTACAAGACGCCGTTGAGGTTGACCTCGACCAGCTTGTCCCAGCCCTCCAGTTCCATGTCGGCCCAGCTTCGCTTCGGCACGTTGATGCCGGCGCTGTTGACCAAAAGGTCGATCCGGCCGTGTTTGGCGAGGATATGGTCGGCAGCCTTGTTGACGTCGGCCTTGTTGCTGACATCGAGCTGGATCGCCTCGGCCTTGCCGCCTTTTTTGGTGATGTTGGCGACCACGCGCTCGAGCTCTTCCTTGCGGCGGCCCGAAATCACCACCGTCCAGCCGTCGGCCGCAAGAAATTCCGCTCCGGACTCGCCGATTCCGCTGCCACCACCGGTCACCCAGGCCACGCGTTTCCCGTTATTTGACATGCAAACTGTCTCCGTTGCTTTCTGAAGGACGTTTTTGCTAATCCAGCCCGCGGAATTCGCGAGCTTTCCGCCCTCTGAGGGATGTTGCATGAACACGACCGCCAACGCCAACCTGTTTTCGCGCCTGTTCGACAGCCTCGACGATCCGAGCCGGCTTGCGATCGAAACCGCCGATGGCACCCGCATCAGCTATGGCGATTTGATCGCCCGCGCCGGGCAGATGGCGAACGTACTGGTCGCGCGCGGCGTCAAGCCTGGCGACCGTGTCGCAGCCCAGACCGAGAAATCGGTGCCGGCGCTCGTGCTGTATCTCGCGACGGTTCGCGCGGGTGCGGTCTACCTGCCGCTCAACACCGCCTACACGCTGAACGAGCTCGACTACTTCATCGCCGACGCCGAGCCGTCGCTGGTGGTCTGCGACCCCTCGAAAGCGGAAGGCATTGCCGCGATCGCGGCGAAGGTAAATGCAAAAGTCGAAACGCTCGGGGCCGATGGCAAGGGATCGCTGACGGACGCCGCCGCCACGGCCGATACGGCGTTTGCGACCGTCGCGCGCGCCAACGACGATCTCGCCGCGATCCTCTATACCTCGGGCACCACCGGCCGCTCCAAGGGCGCGATGCTGACGCACGATAACCTCGCGTCGAATTCCTACAGCCTGGTTGACTACTGGCGCTTCACCGACAAGGACGTGCTGATCCACGCGCTGCCGATCTATCACACCCACGGCCTGTTCGTGGCGAGCAACGTGACGCTGTTCGCCCGCGCCTCGATGATCTTCCTGCCGAAGCTCGACCCCGAACTGATCATCAAGCTGATGGCGCGCGCCACCGTGCTGATGGGCGTGCCGACATTCTACACCCGGCTGCTGCAGAGCCCGGCCCTGTCGAAGGAGTCGACCAGCCATATGCGGCTGTTCATTTCGGGCTCCGCTCCGCTGCTCGCCGATACCCATCGCGAATGGTTCGCGCGCACCGGCCACGCCGTGCTGGAGCGCTACGGCATGACCGAAACCAACATGAACACCTCCAATCCCTACGATGGCGAGCGAGTGCCCGGCGCGGTCGGCTTTCCCCTGCCCGGCGTCTCCGTTCGCGTCACCGATCCCGAAACCGGCAAGGAGCTTGCGCGCGACACGATTGGCATGATCGAAGTCAAGGGCCCGAACGTCTTCAAGGGCTATTGGCGGATGCCGGAAAAAACCAAGGCCGAATTCCGCGACGACGGCTTCTTCATCACCGGCGATCTCGGCAAGATCGACGACAAGGGCTACGTGCACATCCTCGGCCGCGGCAAGGATCTCGTGATCTCGGGCGGGTTCAACGTCTACCCCAAGGAAATCGAGAGCGAGATCGACGCCATGCCCGGCGTGATCGAATCCGCCGTGATCGGCGTGCCGCACGCCGATTTCGGCGAAGGCGTCACCGCGGTGTTGGTCTGCAACAAGGGCGCCGACGTTACCGAGGCGGGCGTGCTGAAAGCGCTCGACGGAAGGCTGGCAAAATTCAAGATGCCGAAGCGCGTGTTCGTGGTCGACGAACTGCCGCGCAACGCCATGGGCAAGGTGCAGAAGAATATCTTGCGGGATACGTACAAGGATATCTATGCGAAGTAGGAGCGCGAGCACGTCGCGACCAGGAAAATGAACCGCGAGCAAGCTGTCCGCATTCATAAGCGCTTGATGGATGCCTACATCGCGTTGGAGCATGCGAGTACAGCCACTGCCGACCTCGGGAAGGAGGAGCGGTTAGAGCTGGACGGGGCGATTCAGGAGGTTATCGCGGCTTTGCAGCAGGATCTGCTAACGCCAATACATGACCAGTATCCAGACCTGGAGCCGCCTGCGCTCGACGAGGAAATCCCGACCATCATCAGCGATCTCACCTGGGATCAGGTTCGCTTGCCGCCATCCGTGACCGAAGCGGTCCTCGACGGCATTATTTTCTCACTGTTGAGCCCAAGATGGCAGAAGACCGCGATGGTGGTCGCTCTGGCAGAAAAGCAGTGCGAACAGCTCGCCCTGCCGATCAGCGATGAAACGATTGCCGCGCGACTGCAAGTCCTGAGCGATTCCGATCTGATCGAGGGAATCGGCGATCTCCGCATGTGGCGCCATAGCGAAGTGCGATTGAAGGACTAGGCAGTAAGTAGCCCGGATGGAGCGGAGCGCAATCCGCGAACGACCTATCCATCTGCGAGAGTCTGGATTTCGCTCGCTCCATCCGGGCTACGCGCCTACAGCAGGCTCACCACAAACCTGCTGCCCACGATGAAGAGATAGCAGCCGAACGCCATCTCGAGCTGGCGTTTCGACATCGCGTGCGCGGCGCGGACGCCGAGCGGCGCCGTCAGAAGGCTGGTCGGCATGACAAGCGCGGCCCCGATCAGCGACACATAGCCGATCGCAAACGGCATTTGCAGCGCGGTGACATCCGGAAAGCGCGCCGCGGCGGGCCAGCCGGCGTAGACGTAACCGATGGCGCCGGGGATCGAGATCAGGACGGCGAGCGCCGATGAGGTCGCGACCGCCTGGTGGATCGGCCGGCCGTAGAACGTCATCAACAGGTTCGCAAACAGGCCGCCACCGACGCCCATCAGCGTCGAGAGCAGCCCGATAAAGAAGCCATAGACGCGCATCAATGGTCCCGTCGGAATGACATCGCCGAGCTTCCAGCCATCACGCGCCAGCAGCAGCCGCGCGGCGGCGGACCACGCCACCATCACGAACACGATCTTGAACAGCCGCTCCGGCGCATAGCGCGCGGTGATGCTGCCCGCGATCACGCCGATCACGATCGGCAGCCACCACTGCTTGAGAATTTCCAGATCGACCGCGCCGCGGGCGTAATGCGCCCGAAACGAGCGGATCGAGGTCGGGATGATGATGGCGAGCGAGGTGCCGATGCAGAGCGGCATCCGCACCTCCAGCGGCACGCCAGCGAGCCGGAAGCATTCATAGAACACCGGCACCAGGATCGCGCCGCCGCCGATGCCGAAAATGCCCGCGAAGAACCCGGACACCGCGCCCACGGCGACCAGCAGGAGCGCCAGTTCGACAAGCTCGGCGACGTTGAGCCCGGTGGCTGTCATCGGTGGTTTCCTCGACCTGCACGTTCATGAATCGTGCTTCAGGTATACCAGCCAATCGGCGGTGGCCGAGCTTTGTCAACGCCTGCAATTGCAGGCCTCCCCCTTAGCTATGAACCATCGTTCGCAAATGGTGATTTTGGTCGTTGCGCTCGGTGTTTCGACTTCGTAAATAAGAATTGCTCTACAGCGATCCCCGATGGGCCACGCCCTGGCCCCGCCAACTTTCAAAGCCGCCGATGACCGCCAGGATCGAACGACCTCTTTCGCCTCATATGCAGACCTATCGCTGGACCCTGACGATGGCGCTGTCCATCGTCCACCGGGCCACCGGCATAGCGCTGTATTTCGGCACCCTTTTGCTGGCCTGGTGGCTGATCGCAGCCGCTTCGGGGCCTGCCGCCTATGCCAATTTCCAGGCATTCACCGGCAGCATCATCGGACGCCTGATCCTGTTCGGCTACACCTGGGCGCTGCTGCATCACATGCTCAGCGGGCTCAGGCATTTCGTCTGGGACCTCGGCTATGGCTTCAAGGCCAGCGAGCGCGAAGGCCTGACTTGGGGCGCGCTGATCGGCGGCATTTCGCTCACGGTGCTGGTCTGGATCATCGCCTACACGGTCGGAGGCGGACGATGAGCGGACCGAAGGCTTCCATGCGCACGCCACTGGGGCGGGTGCGCTATCTCGGCTCATCTCACTCCGGAACTTCCGATTTCTGGCGTCAGCGCCTCACCGCGGTGGCGACGACGCTGCTGATCGTGCCCGTCATCGTGATCGTGCTGATGCTGATCGGCCGCAATCAGGCCGGCGCCGCGCAGATCCTGGGCTCGCTGCCGATCGCGATCATCCTGCTGCTCTTCATCCTCGCCAGCGCCTGGCACATGAAGATCGGCATGCAGGTCGTGATCGAGGACTACGTGCACAACGAGAAGCTGAAGCTCGCGAGCGTGATGGCCAATAATTTCTTCTGTGTCGCGGTGGCGCTGGCCTCTATCTACGCGATCCTCAAACTGTCATCGGGAGTCTAACCCATGGCTTCTGATGGTAACGGCAGAGCCACAAACGGTAGTCCTGCCACCAACGGAAAATCCTACCCGATCGAGGACCATACCTACGACGTCGTCGTGGTTGGCGCCGGCGGCGCCGGACTGCGCGCCGTGGTCGGCTGCTCTGAGGCCGGGCTGCGCACCGCCTGCATCACCAAGGTGTTCCCGACCCGCTCGCATACGGTTGCGGCCCAGGGCGGTATTTCGGCGTCGCTGGGCAACATGCATCCGGACGACTGGCGCTGGCACATGTACGACACCGTCAAGGGGTCGGACTGGCTCGGCGACCAGGACGCCATCGAATACATGGTGCGCAACGCGCCCGAAGCCGTTTACGAGCTCGAGCATTGGGGCGTGCCGTTCTCGCGCACCGAGGATGGCAAGATCTATCAGCGCCCGTTCGGCGGCATGACGCTCGACTTCGGCAAGGGCCAGGCGCAGCGCACCTGCGCCGCCGCCGACCGCACCGGCCACGCCATGCTGCACACGATGTACGGCCAGGCGCTGCGCCATGCGGCCGAATTCTACATCGAGTTCTTCGCCATCGACTTGATCATGGACGACCAGGGCGTCTGCCGCGGCGTCATCGCGCTCAAGCTCGACGACGGCACGCTGCACCGTTTTCGCGCCCAGACCACGATCCTCGCCACCGGCGGCTACGGCCGCGCCTACGCCTCCTGCACCTCGGCGCACACCTGCACCGGGGACGGCGGCGGCATGGTGCTGCGCGCCGGCCTGCCGCTGCAGGACATGGAATTCGTCCAGTTCCACCCGACCGGCATCTACGGCTCGGGCTGCCTCGTCACCGAAGGCGCGCGCGGCGAAGGCGGCTATCTCGTCAATGCCGAGGGCGAGCGCTTCATGGAGCGCTACGCCCCATCGGCCAAGGACCTCGCCTCCCGCGACGTCGTCTCGCGCGCGATGACGATCGAAATGCGCGAGGGCCGCGGCGTCGGCAAGAAAAAGGACCACATCTACCTGCACCTCGATCACCTCGATCCGAAGGTGCTGAACGAGCGGCTGCCGGGCATTTCCGAATCGGCCAAGATCTTCGCCAATGTCGACGTCACCCGCGAGCCGATCCCGATCACGCCGACCGTGCACTACAACATGGGCGGCATCCCCACCAATTATCACGGCGAAGTGCTGACCAAGAAGGACGGCGACGACAACGCCGTGGTGCCGGGCCTGATGGCGATCGGGGAGGCTGCCTGCGTCTCCGTGCACGGCGCCAACCGCCTCGGCTCGAACTCGCTGATCGACCTCGTGGTGTTCGGCCGCGCCGCAGCCCTGCGGCTTGCGGAAAAGCTGACGCCGAACGGCAAGCAGCCGGACCTGCCGAAGGATTCCTCAGATATCGCGCTCGGACGGCTGGATCATTACCGCTACGCCTCCGGCGGCACGCCGACGGCGAAGCTGCGCGACAGCATGCAGAACGTGATGCAGAACAATTGCGCGGTGTTCCGGACCGGCGAGGTGCTGTCCGAAGGGCAGAACCTGATCCACAAGGTGCATGGCGGCATCGGCGACGTTTCGACCACCGATCGCTCACTGGTATGGAATTCCGACCTGGTCGAAACGCTTGAATTCGACAATCTGATCGTTCAGGCCGTCGTCACCATGGACTCGGCCGCGAACCGAACCGAAAGCCGCGGCGCCCATGCGCGCGAGGATTTTTCGGAGCGCGACGACAAGAACTGGATGAAACACACGCTGGCGTGGATCGGCGACCGCGGCAACACCACGATCGATTACCGCCCGGTGCACGATTACACGATGACGAACGACGTGCAGTACATTCCGCCGAAGGCGCGGGTGTATTGAACCGACTGCAGCAGCCGTCATTCCGGGATGGTGCGCCAGCACCAGACCCGGAATCTCAAGATTCCGGGTTCGATGCTTCGCATCGCCCCGGAATGACGAAAGGTCAGGATAATGGTTGAATTCGCGCTTCCGAAAAATTCGAGGATCACCGGCGGCAAGGCCTGGCCGAAGCCTTCAGCCGCCACCGAGACGCGCGAGTTCAGGGTGTATCGCTGGAATCCGGACGACGGCAAGAACCCGAGCGTCGATACCTATCATGTCGACATCAACGATTGCGGGCCGATGGTGCTGGACGGCCTGATCTGGATCAAGAACCATATCGACCCGACGCTGACCTTCCGCCGCTCCTGCCGCGAAGGTGTCTGCGGTTCCTGCGCCATGAACATCGACGGCCAGAACACGCTGGCCTGCACCAAGTCGATGCACGACGTCAAAGACGGCGCGGTGAAGGTCAATCCGCTGCCGCACCAGCCGGTCGTGAAGGACCTGGTGCCTGATCTCACCAATTTCTACGCGCAATACGCCTCGATCGAGCCGTGGCTGAAGACCACCACGCCGACGCCGCAGAAGGAGTGGAAACAGAGCCACGAGGACCGCGAGAAGCTCGACGGCCTCTATGAGTGCATCCTCTGCGCCTGCTGCTCGACTTCCTGCCCGAGCTACTGGTGGAACAGCGACCGCTTCCTGGGCCCCGCCGCGCTGCTTCAGGCAACGCGCTGGGTAAAAGATTCCCGTGACGAAGCCACCGGCGAACGGCTCGACAATCTCGAAGACCCGTTCCGCCTCTACCGCTGCCACACCATCATGAACTGCGCAAAAGCCTGTCCGAAGGGACTCAACCCGTCGGAAGCCATCGCCGAACTCAAGCTGAAGATGGTCGAGCGGCAGATCTAGCTAGCGAACAGGCCTGGAGCCCGGAGGCAGCGACGATCCGTTGGCCCGGCTGGGCTACGGACTGGATGTGTCGTCACAACCAAGTTCTCCCTGGCGGCCTGCAGGCAACTACTGATTTTCCGGGACGCGCTTGGTGCCGGCCAGGCCTGGCGCTGCTGCCGCGCCGCGTTTTGGAATTTCGTGCTCGATCGCCCAGCGCAATTGGCGGTCCGTGGCGCGGAGCTTGATTTCGTCCGAGGCGAGCGCGGCGAGATTGGCAAGGATCTGCTTCTGGGTGTCGTCGAGCGTGCGCGGCCGGGTGTCAATCACGCAAAGTGAACCCAGGGTAAAGCCGTCGGGATCGACGACCGGGCAACCGGCGTAGAATCGAAACCCCAATTCCCCTGACACGGCCGGATTCTCCGCGAAGCGCTGGTCGGTCGCGAGGTTCTCGGCGACCATGATGCCCTTCTGCAGAATGGTGTAATTGCAAAACGCCCAGCCGCGCGGCGTCTCGACCATATCGAGCCCGTAGCGCGACTTGAACCATTGCCGGGTCGGGGTGAGCAGAGTGAGCAGTGCGACAGGAGCGTCGAGACTGCGCGCCGCCAGCCAGGTCAGGCGATCGAAAGCATCCTCCGGCGGCGTGTCCACCAGGCCGGAGCGTTCGAGCGCGAGCAGCCGCTGGCCCTCATTGTCCGGAAAGGGAAACGAGGGCGACGTCTCGAACGGAACGGGGTGCTCGACGGCGCCCCGAATGGCGGCTTTGATCGCCTCCGGCAACGCGGGCAATCCGCCAATGAACCGCGTCATCCCGGTATCGAGACCGACCGCGCCGATCTGCCGCTCTGCTGCCGCCGGATGGCCGACGACGAGGATCTGGGTGCGTCCGAGCGCCGGATCGGAGCGCAGGCTCTCCAGCACGGCCAATCCGCTGGCGCCCGACTGTTCGGCTTCGATCACGACGGCGGCCGGCAGCCGGGAGCCGATTGCGAGCAGCGCCGCATAGATGTCCGTGTAACTCTCGACGACGCAGTAATTCACCTTCGCCAGAACGGCTTCGTAATCGGCGATGCGTTCCGCGCGCGCGATGACGATCACCCGCGCCGAGGCAAACATCGGCGTCTGACCGGGGCCAGATATCACCCCGAGAACGTCGCGGCGGTAGACCCGGCGGTGGCCTCCCGGGGTTTTCCAGGAAGGGATCGAGCCGCCTTCGATCAGGAGCTGCGCGGTGCGAACCGAGACGCCGAGGATCTTCGCAGCCTCCGCCGTGGTCAAAATCTCCTTGTCCATGCCTTCCATCTCTGCCCGGCGTTGGGCGCCTGCCCGCTGCGACGCCTCACAATGTCGTCACCTTGTCTCCCATTGACAAGAGGGAGCAGATCTATTTTGATAAATTTGATGATAATGATAGATTTGATAGTTTCGATAAATTGGCTTCGTGCCGCGTGGCGGATGCGAACTGCCAAGGCGCACCCTTTTCCCGAAAGGAGATCATGCCCTAGCCCAAGCCGTCCCTGCCGAGCCACGGAGTCGTCCGCGCCCAACAAGACATGTGGCTCGGCCAGGAAATCCAAGAAACCTCAACCGCGAAAACGGCGCGATCCGTGACGCCGTTCGTCGGCCCCGGCTTTCCGCCGGCGGCTGCCTGCTTCCTTTCCCCACCCGCGTCGGTCCGGGACGTTGCGTTCCCGGCACCGCCCACTTGCCTTGGAGTACCCTCATGAATGATTTTCTGCCCTCTGATCTTCCGGAGTTTGCGGACCGCGTTGCCGCCAATCAGCGCCGGCTCAGCGAAAGTCCCCGCGCCAGCTACGACTTCATCGTCTGCGGCGCCGGCAGCTCCGGCTCGGTCGTCGCACGGCGCCTTGCCGAAAATCCTTCCGTCCAGGTGCTGCTGATCGAAGCCGGCGGCAGCGACGAGGTGCCGACCGTCATGGACCCGGCGGCGTGGCCGGCCAACCTCGGCAGCGCGACCGACTGGGGTTTTGTCGCGGAGCCAAACCCCGATCTGAACGGCCGCGCCATTCCGATGTCGATGGGCAAGGTGCTGGGCGGCGGCTCCAGCATCAACGTGATGGTGTGGGCGCGCGGCCACCGCAGCGACTGGGACTTCTTCGCCCAGGAGACCGGCGATCAATCCTGGGGCTATGACGCGGTCTCGAAGATCTTCCGGGAGATCGAGAATTGGCAAGGCACGCCCGATCCGCGCCATCGCGGCACCGGAGGCCCCGTCTTCGTGCAACCCTCGCCCGATCCCGGACCCGCCGCGGTGGCGATGCTCGGCGCCGCGAAAGAGATCGGCATTCCCACCTTCGCAAGCCCGAACGGCGAGATGATGGAGGGTGATGGCGGCTGCGCCTTCACGGACGTGCTGATCCGCAACGGCCGGCGTCACTCCATCTTCCGCGCCTACACTTACCCGTTTCTCGACCGGCCCAATCTCACGCTGCTGACCGGCACGCAGGTAACCCGCGTCCTGATCGAGCGCGGAAGAGCTGTCGGCGTCGAGGCGGTCCATGAAGGCCGGACGCTGCGGTTCGACGCAGCCAAAGAAGTGACTCTCTCGCTGGGCGCGGTGCAGACGCCGGCGGTACTGATGCGCTCCGGCATCGGCGACGAGCGCGAGCTTCGATCGCTCGGCATCCCCGTGGTCCAGGACCTGCCAGGTGTCGGCCAGAACCTGCAAGATCACGTGTCGTTCGGATGCATCTGGGAGTATCGCGAGCCGGTGGCGCCCCGCAACAGCGGTAGCGAGGCGACGCTATATTGGAAATCCGACTCGGCGCTCACGAACCCGGACCTGCTGTTCTGCCAGGCCGAGTTTCCGGTGCCGAGCCCGGAGACCGCGGGCCGCGGCACGCCGGCCCACGGCTGGACGATGTTCGCCGGTCTCGCCCTGCCGAAGAGCCGGGGCAGGGTCAGCCTGCGCAACGCCGAGCCGCTCGCAACGCCGCGGCTCGAACTCAACACCCTGTCGGATCCCGATGACGTGACGGCGGCGATCGCCTGCGTCGAGGTGTGTCGCGCGCTCGGCAACAGCCGCGCCTTCGAGCCGCTGGTGGCGCGCGAGTCGATGCCCGGCGCTCTCGGCGCCGCCGAGATGGAGCGCTTCGTGCGCGACTCCGCGGTGACCTACTGGCACCAGACATGCTCGGCGAAGATGGGACGCGATGCGATGTCCGTGGTCGATAGCAAGCTCAAGGTCTATGGCGTCGACCGGCTTCGCATCGCCGACGGCTCGGTGATGCCGCGGATTACCACGGGGAACACGATGGCGCCGTGCGTCATCATCGGAGAGAAAGCGGCCCGCGCGCTGCGCGACGAGCACGATACCTGACCGCCGCTCGCCGGTAGCGCACTGGACGCCGAACGTGCCGGCGTCCGCGCCATCGCTCGGCACTTCACTAGCGTTTGCCGCCCCTCGTCGGAAGATGTCAGGGGCGGCTGTTACGTTGCGAGGTGGCCTGTCATCACTAGGCGAGCGCCATTGCGCTCGTCGGCGGGCGCGCAGGCGCGCGAAGCGGTGCTGCATGCCGACCAAGGACCCGAAACTAGGGTTTCCCAAAGAAGTTGCGTCGCAGCCTGTCGGCGAACCAGATCGCGGCAATGGCAACGAACGAGAGAACAAGCAACTCTCCGGTCAGGACAAAAGCCTGCTGTGCAGGTGACATGAATTCCTCCATTGCCGGCTTTTTTCTCGTTCACCGCCTGGATGCCGGCGCGCGACTGACGGGTAGCGCTCGTGAGTAGTTTGCCTGCAACCGCGAATCCGATATTGCGCCAGATCAATTTTGCGACGTCCGGGACCTTTGACGGGCGCCCCCGTCATAGCTTTGGGCGCGCTGGAACCCGTGGGAACTTTTCGATCCGGTTCCCGTTGTGCCGCCATGGCCAAAGCAACCGTCAAGTCGCCCGCGAAGAAGCCCTCCGCGAAGAAAACTGCGTCGGGAAACGACAAGCCGATTGCCGGCCCGAACGCGCCCAACTCCGAGGAAAAATCGGAATTCGTCGAGGTCATTAGCGAGGACGGCAACCACGTCGAGCCGCCCCCGCCCGAGGTCATCGAGCCCGGCCCTGAAATGTCCGAGGAGGAAGCTGCCCAGGCGCGCAAGGATTATCTGCTGACGCGGTTCTGGATCAGCGCGCGCGGCTATTGGGGCAAGGGCGGCGACAGGCTGGCGTGGCTGTTCACGATCGGGTTGTTTCTCCTGATCGTTGCCAATGTCGGCTTTCAATACGGCATCAACGTCTGGAACCGCGCGATCTTCGACGCCATCGAGAAGCGCGATTCCGCCACCGTCTACTATCTCGCCGCCGTATTCTTCCCGCTCGCCATCGGCAGCGTGCTGCTTGGCGTCGCGCAGGTATTCGGCCGCATGGGCATCCAGCGCCGCTGGCGTGCCTGGCTGACCAACTCGGTGATATCGCGCTGGCTGGCGAACGGCCGCTACTACCAGCTCAATCTCGTCGGCGGTGACCACCAGAACCCGGAATATCGGATCGCCGAAGATCTGCGGATCGCGACCGACTCGCCGGTGGATTTCGTCGCCGGCGTGACGTCGGCATTCCTCTCGGCTGCGACCTTCATCGTCGTGCTCTGGACCATCGGCGGTGCGCTGACGGTCACGCTCGGCGGCTCGACCGTCACCATCCCGGGCTTTCTCGTGATCGCCGCCGTCATCTATGCCGCGATCGCCTCGGGCTCGATCATGACGATCGGGCGCAGCTTCGTGCAGGTGTCCGAGGACAAGAACCAGGCCGAAGCCGAGTACCGCTACGCACTGACAAGAATTCGCGAGAACGGCGAAAGCATCGCGCTGCTTGGCGGCGAGCAGGAGGAGCGCGACGGCGTCGACAAGACGTTTACGAAAGTGTTGCGGCAATGGGCGCGGCTCGCCGGCCAGCATATGCGTACCACGCTGGTGTCGCAGGGATCGAACCTGATTGCCCCCGTGGTACCGCTGTTGCTGTGCGCGCCAAAGTTTCTCGACGGCAGCATGACGCTCGGGCAGGTGATGCAGGCAGCCTCCGCCTTCACCATCGTGCAGACCGCATTCGGCTGGCTGGTGGACAATTATCCGCGGCTTGCCGACTGGAACGCCTGCGCGCGCCGCATCGCTTCGCTGATGATGTCGCTCGACGGCCTCGAACGCGCCGAGCGCGGTGACGGCATCGGCCGCATCAAGCGCGGCGAGACCGAGGTCGGCGGCCCGATGCTGAGCCTCAACGATTTCTCCGTGACGCTCGACGACGGCACCGCCGTCGTCGGCGAGACCGAGGTCGCGGTCGACGCCGGCGAGCGGTTGCTGGTCGCTGGCGAATCCGGCACCGGCAAGAGCACGCTGGTGCGTGCGTTGGCCGGGCTGTGGCCATGGGGCGGCGGCAGCGTCAACTTCCATCCGGACCGCCGGCTCTTCATGCTGCCGCAAAAGCCTTACATCCCGTCCGGCACGCTACGCCGCGCCATCGCCTACCCCGGCGCCGCCGACGACTGGACGCTCGAGGCGATCGGCGAGGCCCTGCACAAGGTCGGCCTCGATCATCTCAAGGAGAAAATCGAAGAAGAAGGGCCGTGGGACCAGACGCTTTCCGGCGGCGAGAAGCAGCGGCTGGCCTTCGCGCGGCTGCTGCTGCACAACCCCGACATCATCGTGCTGGACGAGGCGACGTCCGCGCTCGACGAAAAGAGCCAGGACAAGATGATGGAAATCGTCATACGCGAAATGCCCAAGGCGACCATCGTCAGCGTCGCCCATCGCGTCGAGCTCGAAGCGTTCCATAGCCGCAAGATCGTGCTGGAACGGCGCAAGGGCGGCGCCAGGCTCGTCAGCGACATCGATCTGGTCCCGCGCAAGGGCAAACGGAGGTTGCTCGGCCGCTTCCTCCGCTCGCGCACGGGGACGAAGAAAGCGGCGTGATGCGATGGCGGTACTCCCGGCGCGGACCGGCATTAACTGACCAATCGCAGACAACCCTTCAGAAATCAGGTTTCCGCTGCGATGTTGGCGAAGCAGTCTCGCAGATAGGCAGCGAACGGGCGCTTTCCGTCGTCCTGGCTCCAACGGTCGATCGCCAGACGAAAGGCGCCGATCGAGATCATGGCAACAACGCGGAGTGCCTGCCGTCGCTTGGGCTGCGGCCACATCGCGCATAGCGCTTCGAATACAGCCTGCTCCTGTTGAGCGTATTTGGTGGCTTCTCGTGCGCGAAGGGTCTCGTTCGAGCGAATGAACCGGTCGATCTCCATCATTTGTTTGCGAGCCTGATCGCTCTCGTAGGATATCGTGAGTCCGACCAGCGCGCTTTTTACCGCGTCGAGCGGCTTTTGCCTGGTGGATTGTTCCAGAACGGCTCGCCGGATGGATTCCGCAAGGCCGCTTTGCCACACCAGGATAATCTCTTCCTTCGACTTGAAATAATAGAAGAAGGTCCGGCGCGAAATTCCAGCTTCCTCCGCGATGGCATCGAGCGTCGTGGCCTCATAGCCGTTTCGAAGGAACAGCCTTAGCCCGGTGTCCGCGATGCGCCGCAACGTTTCGCGACGCCTCCTCTCCCGCAGTCCTTCCTTTTTGGGAGGTGAGACCTCTCCGGCTTGCTTCGACACGAAATCGCCTCATTAAAACTTACACTCAGTGCAATCTTCGCATAAAGTGCGAAGTTACCGCAAACGCCGTTGCAGGGCAACGCTCACTCAGTTCGCCTCCCCCGAACGCTGCGTGGATGCCCGAGAGGGGCACGGGCGTCTTAGGGCAAAACGAAGTGGATCGAAATGCCACCAGACCAGGATAGCTTGCTTATCAGCCTGAAACCCGATGCCTCGCGCTGCGATTCCAACAGCATCGAGCCTGGTACGCGGCAGGTAGAGACCGAGAATGACACGGGCACGGATCGCCCCGACAATCTGGAACTTGGTCGCGGAACTTCTGCCGTCTACCTCTGGACCACGCGCGGCGATAACGCTGCGCGCCGGCACGGCCGCACGCCTGGCAGACCTCATCGGGCGCCGCGGGCGCATCGTCGAGCGGCAAGCGATCTGCGAGCCTATGATCGCACCGAGATTCACCTGAACGGCATATCGCAAGCTCCGCTTCAGGAACGTGGCAGGCATCAGTTCGCCGCGCGGAGTTTCGTCCGCGCGGTCAAAATACTGCGGTCGCCGTATCTCACCAACATCGGAATCGTGATCCTGTTGTACGCCATCTCGCTCCACCCGTGCTTCGACTTGGCGAGCGTCGTTTCACGCAGCTTTGTATGCCTCGGTGCGAAGGCAGCGTTCGTCGCCAGCGTCGATCTCGTCGTGGACGAGTGGACCCCCGCGATCCAGGCCTTTCTTGCGGGCCGTCTTGTGCGCTGGATTGGCCTCAGTCTGCTTCTCGCCTTGCTTCCGGCGCTGACCGTCATTCGCATGGGGATGCTGGCGAAGTTGCGGTCGTTGGCCGCTATCGCGCTGGTTCGGCTGCGCGGAGCCCAAGGGGCCTATCGGCAAAGGGCGAAAAAGAGCACGCCTCCACCAGGCTGAGGCGCAGACGCCATCCGCTGGAAGGCAAGGTCACGTTTATGTTCCTTGCCAAAATTACATTGGGTGTAATATTTGCACTCGATGTAGTATATAGTTGAGGGAGTGATCGTTATGTCGGTCTGGAGTGCCAGCGATATTCCGTCGCAACGGGGCCGATGCACCGTTGTGACCGGCACGGGTGGCCTGGGCTACGAAGACGCGCTCGCCTTGGCGCGCTCGGGCGGTGAAGTGATCATTGCGGGCCGCAATCCCTCCAAGGGCGCCAACGCCGTTGCGCGGATCCGATCCCGCCACCCGGACGCGAGCGTTCGATTCGAGTTGCTCGATCTTGCGGATATTCAATCGGTAACGGCGTTCGGCTCCCGCTTGCGAGCCGAACGAGAGAGCCTCGACTTGCTCATCAACAACGCTGCGGTAATGGCGCCCCCGACGCGGCAAGTGACGCCCGATGGTTTCGAATTGCAGTTCGGGACGAACCATCTTGGGCATTTCGCGCTGACGGCCGAACTTCTTCCGCTGCTCCGAAAGGGCAGAGAGCCCCGCGTCGTCAGTATTTCCAGCGTGGCCGCGCGTGGCGGAAGGATCGACTTCGACAATCTGCAGGCGGAGCGCAGCTACAAGCCCATGCCGATCTACGGCCAGTCGAAGCTTGCAAGTCTCATGTTTGCGTTCGAGCTGCAGCGCCGGAGCCGGGCGTCCGGCTGGGGGATCACCAGCGTTGCCGCCCATCCCGGAATATCGCGGACCGATTTGATCCCGAATGGTGCCGGCAGGATGAGCCTCGCGGGTTTCGCGAGAACCTTGCTGTGGTTCTTGTTCCAGCCACCGGCGCAGGGCTCGCTACCGACGCTGTTCGCGGCGACCTCTCCAGACGTCGTACCCGGCGGTTACTACGGACCGGACAAGCTTGGAGAAACGCGCGGCTCGCCGGCCGTCGCGCGCGTGCCGCCGCAGGCCGATGATGACGCCGTAGCGTCTCGTCTGTGGGATGTCTCGGTGAGATTGACCGGCGCGAACTTCGCATTGCAATGATGCTGCATCAAATCAAGGCAAATTCCATGCGCTTCGCGCGACCTGACGATGGAGGCCGCTTTGCAGGCAATGTCAGCCGGACTCCATCCGGATCGGACAACGATTCATCCCTGAGCTTCGTGCAGCGGGTCCGGCGCAAAGCCTTGGAGCTGCGCGTCAGCCGGGCGATACGGCCCGCGCTATCGGGGCTCGGGGCTTGCTGGGTCTCGTTGGCCATTTCCGGCACGGCGGCGGCCGACGGCGATATTCGCGCCTCTTATGCCATAGCGTTCGCCGGCCTACCCTTTGCGAACGCAACCCTTGACCTGGCGGTTCGCGGCAGCGTCTACACGGCTCGCGTCACCTATCGAACCGCCGGCCCAACCAGGCTGCTGAGCGATGCGGCCGGCGTGGCGACGTCCGACGGGGCATACAAAGGGGGCCGCCTGACCCCTGCTGTTTTCAATCTCGACCATCGCAATGGTCGGCGCAGGCAAAAGGTTGCCCTTGGCATGGCCGATGGCGTCGTGAGAACGATGACGGTTGATCCGCCTCTGGTGTTGACATCCGACCAGCCCCCGATCGAAGCGAAGCATCTTTCCGCCATTGCCGATCCCTTGAGCGCCCTTATCATCTCGGCGGTGAGGGGCGAAGGCAAGACGGAAAGCGGTGCATGTGATCGTACATTGTCGATCCTTGATGGGCTGAGGCGGTATGATGTCAGGCTGGAGCCGCAGGCAACCGGCTCCACTACCCAGAAGGGCTTTTCAGGGCCGACGACGATTTGCCGTGTCGTGCTGAAGCCCTTGGCCGGACTGATCGGCGGAGGACGAGAAACAAACTCGGGGGTCGCAAATGCCGGCGTGAGTCAGATCGACGTCACGTTCGGCCGCATCAACGTGCTTGACCTTCATATACCGATGTCCCTTCAAGCTCGAACGCAATATGGAGCCGTGAGCGTGACGCTGACGGAGTTCGCAGATGGAGATCAGAAGCCCGGCACTCCTCGATAATATCAGTCAAGCTGGGGATGGCGTCCGATGTCATCGCGTGGGGAGCATGCTATGCACGAGGTCGGATTTTTCCAGCAAGCATTCGGTGGATAGTCTCATGGGCCGCCGGATCACTGGGCGGCCAAGCGAGCGTCCTGCTTGTGGCCCATCGCGTCATTTCGCTGCGCTAAGCAGGTTGGTCGCTTTCAGCGCATAGCGGGCTATGGCGAGCCTTCCACCGAATCGATTTCTGCGTTGACGACTGCCCGACGGGCAAATCGATGGCGATGCCGCCAGTGCCCGGAATTGACTTCCGTATTCGCCGGCGTGGCGGGCATGGCCGGACGTGCTATTGGCTCGACCCGCCCGCGAATGACCCGGACATTTGCTCTCCGCACTCCCTTTTCTCTACTTGGCCGGCGGCTCCGGCGGTCTGTACGGGTCTGGGGTGCCAACTTTGATCGGAGGGTACTTCCTGAGGCTCGCCTCGAACTCGCCAATCATTCTGACCGCGGGATCGGCGACCCACGAATTGTAGGCCGCGACGTCGCGCTCCTCCTTCGAAGCCGTGCACCGTGGGCAGGAACTCATTGCGGTCGCCGAGGTGGTTCTTGCCGAACTGGCCGGTCGCGTAGCCTTGCGGCTTGAGCAGTTCGGCTATGGTCGGATCTTTGGCGTATAGGTTCCTTTGCTGCAGGCAGACCGACCTTAAGCAGCCCGGTCCGCAAAGGACTCTGTCCGGTGATGAAGGCGGCGCGTCCGGCGGTGCAGGATTGCTGCCATAATAGTCGGTGAAGATGGCGCCTTCGTTGGCGATGCGATCGATATTGGGCGTGCGGTAACCCATCATCCCGCGGTTGTAGGCGCTGATGTTCCAATAGCCGATGTCATCGCCCAATGATGACCAGGATGTTTGGTTTTTGTTGCTGGGCAGATAAAGGCGAGACAAGTCCCGTTGCCGCTGCGACCGATGCGAGGAGACCAAACCATGTGCGTCGAAAGGTATTTTCATGATTGTTTCCTCGTAGGGCTTTTTCGCCAGTACTTGAGATCAAGGCAAAAAGGATCGGCGGGCGTGGAAAATGATGCCCGCCGATCGTTCGTCGCGGTTAGTCGCGGCCCGCCTTCATGTTCTTAACTTGCTGCATGACCTGCTCCAGGTTGTAGCTGGCCGGGTCCTGCAGCGCCGGGAACTTGATGTAGGACTCGAGATGCATGAGCCATAGCTGCTGGCCGATGGGCAGCATGTTCCAGTCATAGACATAGGCGGTAGACGGAGAAGCGATCGCCCCGCCCATACCAAAGAGCGTCTTCTGCTGCGAGCCAACGGAAGTCTCGAAGGGATCGCGCTTGATGTTGACGACCTGGGTCCAGGAGTAGGGCTGCACTCCGGAAATGAAGCCGGCCGGGTTGTCGGAGACCATCGCGAAGTACATCTTCCAGTTCTTGTAGCGGACGGCCGACGGCGTTGTGCCGGACCAATACAGGAAGTGGTCGCGCGCCGACTTTTCAGACTTTCCGCTCAGATAGTCGATCTGGTTGACGCCATCGAGCGTGGTCTTGACCAGCCCGGGATAGCCAGCCTCGACACGTTGCTTCAAAGCGTCGCCCTTTGGCCCGCCGGCGATCTCGACGAGAGTCGGGACCCAATCGAGGGAAGCGAACATTTCGTTCTTGACCGTGCCGGGTTTGATGACGCCCGGCCAGCGGATCACCATCGGAGCGCGCATGCCACCCTCCCAGGTGCTGAGTTTGCCGCCCTTGAACGGCGTGACGCCGCCGTCCGGGAAGGTGATGGTCTCGGCGCCGTTGTCGGTGGTGAACACGACGATCGTGTTGTTGAGCTGGCCCATGTCTTCGAGCTTCTTCAGCACCACGCCGATGTTGTCATCCATTTGCTTCATGCCGGCTTCGTTGGCGCCCCAGTCCTTGCCGCCGGGCTCGCCGATCATGGCCGCGTACTTGTCCGACAGCACGGTCGTGACATGCATGCGCGCCGGGTTGTACCAGGCAAAGAACGGCTTGTTGGTCTTCTTCGGATCATTGCGGTCGAGGAAGTCGACGACCTTTGCCGAGATTTCCTCGTCTATCGTCTTCGATCGATCCAGGGTCAGCGGTCCCTCGTCCTTGCACGTTTGTTTGGCGCCAGAGCCGTCCGCCGACGCACACGCGAGCATCGGGCGCGGTGGCGTAAGGCAGACCGTGGTCTTGGGATCCACGGCGCCGGGAACCTCGGCCAAGCCGGGGATCGGTGTGTTCTTGCAAGGTGGCGCTAGTGTCTGCTGGCTCGCTGTCTTGTTGATGTCCGGGAAGCTTACCCCTTGCATCGCATCGAGGTGATAGAGGTAGCCCCAGAATTCCTGGAAGCCGTGCGCGGTCGGCAGCGAGTCGACGTGATCGCCGAGATGGTTCTTGCCGAACTCGCCGGTATTGTACCCGAGATCGAGCAGGAACTTTGCAAGATGCGGCGTTCCGGTCCGTATATAGGAGGGGCTGCCGGGAAGTTCCGGCAGGACCATGCCGACGCGGACCGGCTGCATGCCGGTGATGAAGGCCGTTCGCCCGGCCGTGCAACTTTGCTCGGCGTAATAGTGCATGAACTTGGCACCTTCATTGCCGATGCGGTCGATGTTGGGCGTCTCGCCGACCATCAGCCCTTGATGGTAGATGCTGGGCTGCATCCAGCCGATGTCATCGCCCATGATGAACAGGATGTTGGGCTTCTGAGCCTGCTGAGCAGCCGCCGGTGTGCTGAGCGGGACGGACGCCGACATCAGCATCGATGCGCTCAAGAAGGCTGTACACGATCGCTTGAGCCAACCAACAGGCGTACGTGGCCGCGCTCCGAGTGGTTTCTTGGCGAATGTAGAGTCTAACATGCTTTCGCTCTCCCTATTATGACGCAGCAGAGGCACTTCGCCTGATGCATCGAAAGCCAAGATGACTAGTTGACGTATCTACCGGCTCCGCGTGACGGGCTGCCGGCCGGTAGCGTCGGCAGTAGTTCGGCGCGCACAAATGCGAGCCGCCTTTGATGACCTTGCGTGGAATTTTCACATTGATCGTTCGAGGGTCATAGCTTTCCGCCTCGCCGCCACCGCGCGGGTTCTCAGGGATGCAGCAAGCCTTCGCGGCATCCGCCTGATGCTTTGGCGAATACCAGTCTGCCGTCCATTCCCAGACGTTGCCGATCATGTCATGGAGGCCGTATCCGTTCGGCTGGAATGCTGTGACGGGCGACGTACGCTCGAAGCCATCGGCATTGATATTTTGCCGAGGAAATTCACCTTGCCAGGTATTGGCCATGTGACGCCCGGCGGGCGTGAATTCATCGCCCCAGGCAAATTCGGCAGCGTCGAGCCCGCCGCGTGCCGCAAATTCCCATTCCGCCTCCGTGGGCAGATCCTTGCCCGCCCAGGTCGAATAGGCGAGCACATCGTTGAAGGCCACGTGGACGACCGGATGATCGTCCAGCCCACGAATGCTGCTTCCAGGTCCATAAGGATGCCGCCAGTTCGCACCCTTGGCGAACGTCCACCATTGGCTGAAGTCTCGGAGGCTGACCGGATGGGCTGGAGGCGAGAACATCAGCGAACCCGCATAGATCATATGCGGAAGCGCTCCCGGATAATCCTTCGGATCAGGCGTGATCTCGGCGACGGTTACATGCTTGGTCGCCCTTACGAACTCCTTGTATTGCCGGTTTGTTACGGGGTGGCGATCAATCCAGAACCCGTCCACGGTGACGCGATGCGCCGGAGCCTCTTCCGGATAGTGACTGTCAGAGCCCATGCGGAAAGTACCGCCGGGTACCCAGATCATTGCCTCGTTTTGTGAAGAGGCTTTATCGGAGGAATTACTGGCCTTAGCTGCTGTTTCAGTGAAAAGCGCCGTCATTTTCAAGCGTTGCCTCTCGGTAATCGCCAAAAAGGGCGAACACAGATGGCCTACGCTAGGGGCAGAAGCCTGTCGCGGAATACTGCCCTCTGGTCCAATATCCCGCCTCAGGCGGTCTCCGCTAGTGTCGTAAAAATGCGGTGGATTTTGATGATCCAGACGCATTAGGACGCGCCTGAGCATGGCGGAGCTTTAGAAGCTGGGAAATCTATCCCGTTGGCCGAAGGTCGACACGACGGACTCACGGCAGAGGGCAGGATTTCTCGTGGCGAAAACATCCCCATGCATTGCCATCGTTGATGACGATCCCGCCGTGCTCCGAGCCTTGAGCCGGTTATTGCGTTCGCGCGCCTTTCGCGTCACGACTTATGGTTCAGGTAAGGAACTTCTCGCGGCGCTGCCAAATGGTGTCCCCGAATGCCTGATCATCGATTTTCAGATGCCGGACATGAACGGATTGGAGCTTCAGCAGCATCTTATACGCAACGGCACAACTGTCCCGGCGATCCTCATCACTGCCCATGGGGATGCTGCGATACTCTCACAACCGGCCCAAGATTCGTTCGTAGCCAGGCTGCGGAAGCCGCTGCATGATGAAGCCTTGTTCTCGGCGATCAACAGAGCGATCGGCAATGCGGGCGATGTTGGTTAGGAGCGAGGACTTTGTGCATGCCCGTCGGGCCACGGCTTCTGCAAGTTTAAAAGCCGCTCTCTTGGTTTGAGCAGAGCAAGATAAGAGGAAGGACAAGTTATGCCTGTTTCGATTTCCATGATCGTCGCTGGAAGTCTCGTCGTCGCAGTGGCCGATCGCGTACCTGTATTCGACGTTTCTCGAAGCTGCAAACTTGACGTGGCGGCAACGACAGGCCTTTCGGTCGAGCAATCCCTGAAGAACTGCGTGAACGATGAAAACAGGGCCAAGCAACAATTGATGAGCCAATGGTCCAAGTTCTCGGCCTCGAGCCGGTCGCAATGCCTTCCGCTCGAGAGTATCGGCGGTACACCAAGCTACGTAAGCCTTTTGACGTGCTTGCAGATGAATTTGTGGTCCCGTTGACCGAGGATGGCGACGCCAGTGATACCGCTGACCGGCCAGCCCTCGATTCCGATGGGGGCAAAGAAGATGCAAACCTCGGGCACAACATGCCGCGAGAACGCAGACACACATTCACTTGTCATCCCCGCCACCGGGTCGGCCGAATGGCCGCCCGATGGCGGGGATGACAGCCGATGAATGGGACGAACTCGAACAACAATTGAACCTGTTTCACCGCCGCAAAACCGGCTATGCATGCGCCGCTCATTGAGGACCATGGCTTGACTCCCGACAACGACCCGACCCCCGCGCCGTTCGGCGCATTTGCGCCGAACGGCGAAGCGCGGCGCATTCCGGCCAGCGCTGTCGCGGCTGGTCAATCTGCTGCGCGCGGGTCCCGTCGACGTGCAGTATCAGGGCGCCTCGTTCCGCTTCTACCACCAGGCCAGCGCCACCGAGCGCGCCGCGCTTTTCAATCCCGACTACAATCTCGAGGAACTGGATTTTCTGCGCGCGCGTGTTTCCCCCGGCGGCACATTCATCGATGTCGGAGCCAACGTCGGCACCTACGCGCTGGCGCTGGCGCGTCATGTCGGCGCCGGCGGCAAGGTCATCGCGATCGAGCCGCATCCAGTCACCCATGCTCGTCTTGCCTTCAACAACGCTGCATCACGCTATGCCCAGGTGAAACTGGTCGCGGCCGCCGCTGGACCCGCCGATGGCGAGTTGATGATCGAGACCGACGGCGAAAATCTCGGCGCCAGTCACATCGTGTCGGGAACGGCCTCGGGCAAAGCGATCCGGGTGCCGTCGCTGCGGCTGCAGCGCATCCTCGAGGAAGGCGGCGTCTCGCATGTCGACGCGATCAAGATCGACGTCGAAGGCTTTGAGGATCGCGTGCTGACCGGCTTCTTTGCCGAGGCGCCGCAAATGCTGTGGCCGCGCGCGGTCGTGATCGAGCATCTGTCAAAGAACGACTGGCAACAGGACTGCATCGCCGACATGCGTGCGCGGGGCTACGCCGAGGCCGGCAGGACCCGCAGCAACACGCTGCTGGTCCGCGGCTGATCGACGCGCCGAACCGAGGGAGATTCCTGATGATCGACCATGATCGGTTCCATCAGGTTCCATTAATCCGTTGCGACAGGAACATCGCGCCGTTGCCGCCGTTGTCGCTCCCTGAGCTGAACCCGAGGGAGAAACCGGCAATGAGTAGCGACAACGCACGCGATCAGGACCGCGTCTGGCAATTGATGAAGAAGATCGGCTTTGCGATGCTCGTTACCCACGACGGCGGCAAGCTTCGCGCAAGGCCGATGAGCGCCTATCTGGAGCAGGACAACAACGCGATCTTTTTCCTGACCGATGCACGGCGTCACAAGGATGAGGAAATCGCCGGCAATCCCGCCATCAACCTGTCGTTCGCCGATGCAAGCAGCCAGAAATACGTCTCCATCGCGGGCACCGCGACCGTTTCCAACGACCGCGCGAAGATCAAAGAGCAGTTTTCCACCCCGGCGAAAGCCTGGTGGGACAGCGCCGAGGATCCGAACATTCGCGTCTTGAAGATCACCCCCGACGATGCGGAATTCTGGGATTCGCCCGGCACCGTCATCAGCTATGTGAAGATGGCCGCAGCCGCCGCGACCGGCACGCGGCCGGACATCGGCGAAAACCGCAAGGTCTCGATGTGATGCCGATCGAACCGCCGGAGATTCCACCGGCAACGCCGGGGCAGCCGACCGAGCCCCCGCCGGAAGCACCACCGGGAAACCCTCGCCCGGAGGTGCCGCCACCGATGCGCGAACCAGGCCAGCCTCCGCAACCGCAGGAGTTGCCGGGCAAGACGCCAGACGAACTGCCGGTGCGCGGGCCGAATGGTCCACGCGCGCCCAACCCGGCGACCGATATGGGAGCGGAGCAGGGCCGGCGTTGAGGCCATCGTCTGAACACGCAATGAACAACGGCCCACGCAACCCGTTGGCCTGATGAAATAAATTCCGTCAGGCCATTTGTAGGCAGCCACATTCCGGCCTAATGATTACCTGTTGACTGTCGTCCAATGCGTCGATCAAAGCGAATTCGTTACTGCCAGGATTTTTCCGGGGACCAAGGACATCATGACAAACCTTCGCATCGTGCTGCTTGCCACAACAGCGTTGACGGTAGCGCAGCTTGCGACCTCCACATCGCATGCGCAGTCCGCACCTCTGGTCGTTGCCCAGGCCAAGGAAGAGGCTGGCCCGGACGGTAGGCCCAAGCGGCCAGCGCCGGGCGCTCCGCCGCCGGCCGCCGCGCCCAAGGCTCCAGCAGCGGCGCCGCCACCTCCGCCGCCGCCAGCCGCAGCACCTCCGCGTCCCGCACCGGCTCCGCCGCCACCGCCGGCTGCTGCACCACGACCTGCACCGCCTCCCCCGCCGCCTCCTCCAGCCGCCGCACCGCGGCCGGCACCTCCGCCTCCTGCGGCGGCGCCGCCGCCAGCTGCGAAACAACCGCCGCCGCCCCCTCCTCCGGCGGCCGCACCCGCGCGTCCGACCCCTCCGCCGCCTCCGACGGCTGCGCCACCTGCACGCACGCCTCCCCCGCCGCCTCCGCCCGCGGCAACAGCGCCCGCCGCGCCGAAGCAGCCGGCTGCGCCGACCCCGCCGCCTTCGGTTCAGAAGGGCGCGCCGCCGCCACCGCCACCAGCGGGTGCAAAGCAACCGCCGGCACCGGCCACGACGCCCGCGCCGCAAACTCAACCCGCGACGCCGCCGGCAGCTACACCGCCCGCAGCTACGCCGCCTGCAGGTAGCCCGACGACGGCGCCGCCGCCGCGCGCCGGCACCCCGCCTGCCGCGGGCACGACGACGACCGCGCCAACCACGCCGCCAACGACTCCCCCCGGCCGCCCAGGTGGGCCGCCTCCGGCTGCCGGACCGGCCGGTGCGGTCCCGGCCCCGAATGCCGGCGCTCCTGTCACGGCGCCAGCGGCGACCGCTCCGGCGGCAACGGCTCCGGGAGCAGCGACTGCTCCGGGAGCAGCGACCGTCGTGCCGGGCGTGCCCGGCGCCACACCGCCTCCCGGCCAGGCCAAGAATGCACCGCCGACCGTCGCACCGGCCTTCCGCCAGGCGCCGCAGGTGACCACGGCATTGCCGCCGCCGCCCCCGCCGCAGGAAGGACTGCGGGTGATCGCTCCAGGCGCGCGGCCTGCCGGGCCGCAACGCCTCGACGACTTCCGTGGCCAGCGCCGCGAGTCCCAGCAGGGCGGCCGTACGGTCATCACCGAGCCGGGCCGGATCATCGTTCGTGATCCCGGTGGACAGGCATATGTTCGTCACAACGAGGTGGACCGCTTCCGCTACGGTGCGCGTGACATCCAGACCTCGGTCGTCGGCGGTGACACCCGCACCGTCGTGATCAGGCCCGACGGCACCCAGATCATCACCGTGGTCGGCCGCGACGGCCAGTTGCTGCGCCGGATCCGCCGCGACCAGCGTGGCCGCGAGATCATCATCATCGACAACAGCTACCGCGGTCCACGCGGGGGTGGCGGCGGCTTCTTCGTCGCGCTGGCACCGCCAGTGATCCGCATGCCCTACAACCGGTACATCGTCGACTCCGAGGAAGCGCCGCCGGAACTGCTCTACGAGACCATGATGGCGCCGCCGGTGGAACGGATCGAACGGCGATATTCGCTGGACGAAATCCGCTACAGCCCCACCGTGCGCCAGCGGATGCCGAGCATCGACGTCAACACCATCAACTTCGAACTCGGATCGTGGGAAATTCCACCCGATCAGGCGTCGAAGCTGCAGGCGATTGCCGACGGCCTCAACCGGGCGATCCAGGAAAATCCACGCGCGGTGTTCCTGATCGAGGGCCACACCGATGCGGTCGGAAACGACGTCGACAATCTGTCGCTATCGGACCGTCGCGCCGAATCGGCCGCCACCCTGCTGACGCAGCAGTTCAACGTGCCTGCGGAAAACCTGACCTCGCAGGGCTATGGCGAACAGTACCTGAAGGAGCAGACCGACGGGCCGAGCGCGATCAACCGGCGCGTCACCATCCGCAACATCACGCCGCTGCTCAATGGCGGGCAGGCGTCATTGCCGCCGCCCCCGCCCGGCACCGCGCCGCCGCGGCGCTGAGGTCGCCACAAGTCAAAATGGCCGGGAGCAATCCCGGCCATTCTCTTGGTCTCAGGCGCTAAGCGCCTGAGGCGGAACGCAGGCCTCGCAGATCGCCTTGGCGTGCCGATGATCTGTGCCGCAGCAGCCACCGAGAACACGCATCCTGGGAAATGCGCCCCTGAGATTGAGATAGCGCCGCCCGAGATCGACCGGATCGCCCGCATCGAGCGTTTCGGATTCGTCGAGTTCGGCATGACTCTTCGTCGAGGCATTGGCCCGGATGCCGTGGACACGCCCGATCCAATCCTCGCCCGCCTGCAACGCATGATCGAAATGCGTCGGATGCGCGCAGTTGATCATGAAATATTCCGGCGCGGCATTGGTCTCGCGGTCCACGGTCTCGATCGCCTCCCGCAACGTTTCGCCTCGCACCAAGCGGCCGTCAGTCTCCACGGTGAACGAGATGGCCGAGGGAATCCCCTGCGCCTTGGCGGCGCGGGCGACGCCGATCGCCTCATTGATGCTGTTGAGCGTATAGGCGGTGACCATGTCGGCGCCGCCCTCGACGAAAGCCGCGATCTGCGCTCCGTGATAGGCCTCGGCTTCGTCGGCCTCCATGTTGCCAGCCTTGTAGCCGTCACCGCGCGGGCCGATGGCGCCGCTGATGACGCAAGGCGCGCCGCCCGGCCGTTCCCAGCCGGACCGCAATTCCTCGAGGAACGCAATCGAACGGACATTGACCGCCTTGAGTGCTGCCGCATCGTAGCCGAGCTTCGAGGCCCAATCCGGATTGGCGCGCCATGTCGGGCTGTCGAGCACGAAGCCTGTGCCATGGTCGCGCGCGACCGCGAGATAGCTGGCGTAGTACTGCTTCAATTTCTGCCGGCCCTCGGGATTATCGAGCAGCACGAACGCAGCGAAGTGCGGCAGTTCGATTCCTTCATGAAAGATCAGCGTGGTTTCCATGCCGCCATCGGTGAGAAAGATGCCGCCCTGGCGTTGCGGCAGATCGTGTCGGTATTTGGCCATTTAAAGTACTCCGGAAATCTGGATATCGTCGGTAGGTCTCTCCCACCGCGGGAAGGTCCGGCGCTGTTGGTGCCTCAAAGTGTCGCGGCTTCCTAGGCTGCCCGTGGTACGGATGAACCTCGGGTCGTAAAATGATACGAATTCAATTGGTTGCATCAGAGGCGCCAGACACCTGGGACGCCAGCGGCGGAGAAAACCGTACCATGAGTGCAGTTCTGGAGACCCGGATGGGGAAAGGCGAAGCGACGCGCGAACGAATTCTGGAGATCGCGGAAGCAGCCGTGCTCGCCAAGGGGTTCGGCGCCACCTCGATCGAGGAAGTGATCGCGGAGGCCGGCCTCACCAAAAGCGGCTTCTTCTATCACTTCAAGGACAAGAATGCGCTCGCGCGCGAGATGCTCCGGCGATATGTCGCGACCAACGACCGGCTGTTCGACGAAATTTTCGCGCGCGGTGGCGAGCTGTCCGACGATCCGCTGCAGGCGTTCCTGATTTCATTGAAGCTGCTGGCCGAGACGATGGCCGACCTCCCGAGCGGCCATCCCGGCTGCCTGATCGCGAGCATCTGCTATCAGGAACGGCTGTTCGATCGCGAGGTGCGCGAACTCACCGCGCAGTCCGTCCGCGACTGGAACGCGCGCTTCCGCGGAATTCTCGACGGCATCGCAGCGGTCTACCCGCCGCGGGAGCCAGTCGATCTCGACGACGTCGCCGACATGCTGTCCTGCATCGTCGACGGCGCCATCATCATGTCGAAGACGCTGAACGATCCGAGCCGCCTGGAGCGGCAGATCCTGATGTTCCGGAGCTGCATCAAGCTGATGTTCGCAGCCCCGTCGAATTCCTGATGCGCTAGCCTACTGGCCTGCGGCGGCGAGGCCGAGCGCGTCCGCCATGATGCGGAACACGTCGGTGTTATCCAGCGAACCGCGGATGCGATCGCTGCCCGGCCCGGTGCCGGTCAGGATGACGTCCTCTCCCGAATGCACGCTTGCACGCATCATCGCAGGCAGATTGCCGAAGCGCAGCACCGCGCCCGGAACATCCTTGTATTTCTCGTTGGCCTTGAACGTGCCCGACTGATCGCCCTTTTCCGTCGGCTCGTTCGGATTGTCGAGCTTCGGGCGGAAGGTCTCGTAGTGATCCGGCAGGCTCGCGGAAAAGATCGCGAGCCGGCGGCTGACATCCACGCGCGACGGATAGCCCTCCGCATCCGGCGCCGGATAGTTTGGGAACCCGGCCTTATCATAGACGGCGATGCGTTCGCGCAGCGGCACGTTGGGCGTGGTGCTCATGTCGTCATTGATGGTTCCGACCAGGCTGTTGGGATGATTGTGGTCCGCAAGCACCAGGATCAGCGTGTCGTCGCCGCGCGCCTGCGACCATTTGCGCGCAAGGCCGACTGCGTTGTCGAGCATGATGGTGTCGTAGACGGCGCGCTCCATGTCCAGCAGATGCGCGTACTTGTCGATCATCCCGGACTCCACCATCAGGAAAAAGCCGGCATCGTTCTTCGACAAAATGTTGAGCGCAGCTTGCACCTGTTCGGTCAAGTCAGGCTGATCGGGAAATTTCCTGACGCCGCCGCCCTTGAGGAATTTACGGTCCAGCGCGCCGTCCATGTTTCCCGGCGCGAACAGGCCGAGCATTTGCCGCGTGTCGGATTTGGCGTTCACCGCATCGAGTTCAGTCTTTGTCGTTGCAACCGCATAGCCGGCGTCACGAAATCTGGCGACGTAGTCGACCTCGTCCTTGCGCTTCGATCCGGGCGCGCCCTGCGGCAGGAAATTCGCGGCGCCGCCGCCCATCAGGACGTCCGGCCTGGCCGCGAAGAACTGTGCGACGATCTCGTCATAGGCGGCGCGGCGGCGGGTGTGCGCCACCATCGCCGCCGGCGTGGCATCCTCGACTTCGGTGTTGGTGACGATGCCGATGGCCATGCCGTTGCGCCTCTTCGCCAGGCTGGCAATGGTCTCGACCTTCGGATCGTCGAACGGGTTTGCGGTGCGGTCGGCATAGACGCCCATGGCATTGACCGCGGTCTTGTGGCCGGTGGCGTAGGCGCTCGCGGCATTCGCCGAATCCGTGATGATCGAATCCGAACCTGCGGTAGCCACCAGCGCCATGTGGGGCATGTCGTCGATCGCAAGCTTGCCGAGGCTCTTGCCCTCCGCAATGCCTTTGGACAGCAGGCGCGCGGCCACGCGGTGCGCCGGCGACAACCCGTCGCCGATGAACAGAATGACGTTCTTCGCCTTGCGCGGCCCGGTATCGTAGACCGTCCATGCCACGGAGCGGCTGCGCGTGCCGTCATTGACCTCGACGGTGACGGCGCCCGGCCTGGTCAGGGTCACATCGCGAAGAATCAGCGCCGACTGATCCTTGTTGTCTTCGCGCTCGACGAATGTTGCGGCTTGGCCGAAGGCTGTGGCGTGGTCTGCGCCGTTGACAGTCACTTTCAGTTTCGACGGATCGATGCGATCCGGAAACTCGACTTTGAAATCGAAGCGTGAGCCGGCGAGGATCGCCGCGCGGTCGATCGGGTAGATGGTCTGGGCGACGCCCTGGTGTCCCGACAACAGGAAAATGAGGGCTACGGCGGAGAGGAGCTTGATCATGGAGCGTGCACCGGATCGGGGAGGGTCGGAGTAAGGCGTGCCCCCGCGTTCATCCGCCGCGGCATGGCATGAGCCCACTCTATACCCTATCGCACGCGAATGACGCCCCCGTTACATCGAAGCCGGGAACGCCCGCGGCACTGCGCGGCTCAGTCCTTGTCGCTGTCGAGCTTGGGGATGTACGCGCCCTCCCCGGCCGACAGCAGGCCGGTCTGCGTGTAGAGATCGAGCTTGGCGCGGGTATCGGCGATGTCGAGGTTGCGCATGGTGAGTTGGCCGATGCGGTCCGCCGGCGTGAACGGCGCATCCTCCACCTTCTCCATGCTCAGCCGCTCGGGCTGGTAGGTCAGGTTCGGGCTCTCGGTGTTCAGGATCGAGTAGTCGTTGCCACGGCGCAGCTCCAGCGTCACCTCGCCGGTGACGGCGCGGGCCACCCAGCGCTGCGCGGTTTCCCGCAGCATGAGCGCCTGGGAATCGAACCACCGCCCCTGGTAGAGCAACCGGCCGAGGCGCATGCCGCTGATCCGGTATTGCTCGATCGTGTCTTCGTTGTGAATGCCGGTGACGAGGCGTTCGTAGGCGATGTGCAGCAGCGCCATGCCAGGGGCTTCGTAGATGCCGCGGCTCTTCGCCTCGATGATCCGGTTCTCGATCTGGTCGCTCATGCCAAGGCCATGCCGGCCGCCGATGGCGTTGGCCTCGAGGAACAACGCAACGGGATCGGCGAACGTCTGACCGTTCAACGCAACCGGCTGGCCCTCCTCAAAGCGCACGACGACCTTCTCGGCCTTGACGACACAGTCGTCGCGCCAGAACGGCACGCCCATGATTGGGTTGACGATCTTGATGCCGCTGTCGAGGTTTTCGAGATCCTTGGCCTCGTGGGTCGCGCCGAGGATGTTGCTGTCGGTCGAGTAGGCCTTTTCGGCACTCATCTTGTAGGCAAATCCGTTGGCGGTCATGAACGCCGACATTTCCGCCCGTCCGCCCAGCTCGTCGATGAAGAGCTGGTCGAGCCAGGGCTTGTAGATCTTCAAGCCCGGATTGGTCAGCAGACCGTAGCGATAGAACCGCTCGATATCGTTGCCTTTGAAGGTGGAGCCATCGCCCCAGATGTTGACGCCGTCCTCCTTCATGGCCGCGACCAGCATGGTGCCGGTCACGGCACGGCCGAGCGGTGTGGTGTTGAAGTAGGCGATGCCGCCGGTGGAGACGTGGAACGCACCGGACTGGATAGCGGCAATGCCTTCGTGGACCAGCTGAGTACGGCAATCCACCAGGCGGGCCTTTTCGCCGCCGAACTCCAGCGCCTTGCGCGGAATTTCGTCGTAGTCGGCCTCGTCGGGCTGGCCGAGGTTGGCGGTGTAGGCAAAGACGCGCGCGCCCTTTTGCTTCATCCAGAGCAGCGCCGCACTGGTGTCGAGACCGCCCGAGAAAGCGATACCGACTTTCTCCCCCTTGGGCAGGCTTTTCAGGATCGTACTCATGAAGCTTCCAATCGGTCGAAATGGCGGAATGCCGCGTGCGGCTTGAGCGCGCGAATAACAAATTTCTCGCTGGGGGGCACGCGTTTAATGGCGCAAGCGCCGGGCTACTCGGCCGTGCGGCCGGTCCAGCGCCGCCAAAGGCGGTAGCCGGGCCTGCCCCAGCGCGCCAGCGCCGCCTCGACCTGCGTGTTCGTCAGTCTGGTGGAGGGCCAACGATAGATCAACGCATATGCCAGCCAGATCACGAAGAAGCTGACCAGGCCGGAAATGGCGACATCGGTAAAGAAATGCGCTCCGAAAGCCATCCGCAAGCCGCTGGTGACGGCCCCGAACAGGGTCGCCGCCACATAGGCCAACGGCCGCCATACCGGGGGAGTCAGGGCTGCGGGCGCGTAGGTCCAGAAGGCGGTGGCGCCCTCGCCGGAAAAGAACGAGCAATTGCGCCCGCACTCGCCGCGCGGATCCCACCAAGGCACGAACTGCCAGGGCCCCTTGAATTCGGTCACCACCACCGGCCGCGGCCGACCCCAATGACTCTTGAAGGTGAGATTGCTCAGCACGATCGCGGAGAGCAGAATCGTGAGCAGCAGGAACATCGCCGCGCGTCCCGGTATCAGCATCGGCCTGTCCGGCCGCAGCAGTTTCGCGACGATCGCGAACAGAGCGGGCAATGCAAGTGCCCAGGCGATCCACATCGCAGCGTCGCGCGCGAACGCCGCAAGTCCATTCTGCTTCAGTGGAAACGTCGCGCTCGCGGGATCGTAGAACAATGCTGCCAGCTTCAGGTCGAGTTCGGGATAGATTCCGAACAGCAATCCGATGATGAGCGACAAGCCCACGGCGATGAAAAGTCCGGTCCGATTCATGGCGCGGGGTTTAACCGAGGCGGGGGATGTTGGAAAGGCTCACGACGTGGGCCGCGAATGCGACGGCAATGGTGGTGGCGGCGGCAAGGGCCGCGGCGGTTCGCGCCAGGCGCCGGCGGTGCGGCCCGCAATCAGCCAGTAGACGAGGCCTGCGACAATGCCCGCGCCCGTCATGATTTCGAGGTGGCGGCGCACGATGCCGTCGAATTTCAGCGTGTCCGGATCGAAGGGAATAAGCCCGAGATAGCACGCCGCACCGACGACGGCGCCGCCGATCGCGTAGGCGAGCACGCTGCGGATGTAAAACGCTTCGGTAATCAGCACCACGACCAGCGCCGGCAACAGCGCAAAACCGGAGAGAAAGATGAAGCCGAAGCCGAGCACGACATTGATCGCGCTCTGGTCGATCATTCCGGTTTCGAGATCGCTGAACTCAGGATACAGCACCGCACCGACGACGATCATCCCCGCCACCAGGCAGGCAGCCAGAAACGCAAAAAAGACAACGAAGAGGCGGCCGATCAGCGACATGCGGCAGTTCCGCCGGGGAGCATAAACAGCGCCCTTATCTCCGCCGTCATGCCCGGGCCTGTCCCGGGCATCCACGTATTACTTTGTCGAGATGAAGCAAAGACGTGGATGGCCGGGACAAGCCCGGCCATGACGAGGGTTGAGTCGCGCTTCATCTCAATCCGTCATGGCCATGGCGCGGAGCGCCTGGCGCTCGCGCGCGGACAGTTTTTCGGTTTCCGATTTCAACTGCCCGCAGGCGGCCAGGATGTCGCGGCCGCGCGGGGTGCGCACCGGCGATGAATAGCCGGCGTTGAAGATATATTCGGAGAACTTTTCGATCTGATCCCAGTCCGAACACTCATACCTGGTGCCCGGCCACGGGTTGAACGGAATCAGGTTGATCTTCGCCGGAATGCCCTTGAGCAATTTTACCAGCAGCTTGGCGTCGTCCATGGAATCGTTGACGCCCTTGAGCATCACGTATTCGAAGGTGATGCGCCGGGCGTTCGACGCGCCCGGATAGTCGCGGCAGGCCTGCAGCAGTTCTGCGATCGGGTATTTGCGGTTGAGCGGCACCAGTTCGTTGCGAAGTTCGTCGCGCACCGCGTGCAGCGAGATCGCCAGCATGACGCCGATCTCGTCGCCGGTGCGGATGATGTTGGGCACCACGCCCGAGGTCGACAGCGTGATGCGACGGCGCGAAATGCCGATGCCTTCATTGTCGGCCGTGATCAGCAGCGCGTCGCGCACCGCGTCGAAATTATAGAGCGGCTCGCCCATGCCCATCATGACGACATTGGTGACGAGGCGGCTGCCGGTTGGCGTCTCGCGATCGGCCCAGTCGTTGAGACGGTCACGCGCCACCATGATCTGGCCGACGATTTCGCCCGCCGTGAGATTGCGCACCAGCCGCTGCGTACCGGTATGGCAGAACGAGCAGTTCAGCGTGCAGCCGACCTGCGAGGAAACGCACAGCGTGCCGCGATCGGTCTCGGGAATGTAGACGCACTCGACCTCATGCGCCTTCTGAAACGAATCGCCGCTCGGCAGGCGCAGCAGCCATTTGCGCGTGCCGTCGTTGGAAACCTGCTCGGCGACCACCTCGGGGCGGTCGACGGTGAAATGCTGCACAAGCTGCGCGCGCATATCCTTGGAGATGCTGGTCATCTCGTCGAACACCTTGGCGCCGCGGACATACATCCAGTGCCAGAGCTGCTGCGTGCGCATCTTGCGCTGCGCCGGCTGAACGCCGATCTCGCCCAGCCGCTCGGCGATCTCGGCGCGCGACAGACCGATCAGCGACGGCTTGGCCGGCGGCACATAGGTTTCGAGCGGAACTTTCTCGAGCGGCGCCAGGGTGGATGAAAGCGTCATTAAAATTCACTCGAGACGGTTGAAGCGGGTGCGCAGGCTGGGCAAAGCCACCGGGTCGCGCGAATGCGCGCCCGATGATAAACTCCGCCGTGCCTACCGCAATCGTCAATGGTGGGCACGGCTGCGCCTTTGCCACCCTGCGAAGTAGCACTCAAATAGGGCTTCCAGGACCCGCAAACAACGTCAAATTGGGCTAAAGAAGCTTAACGCTTGCAATCCTGCGCCAGCCGGTCGAGCGCCTGGGACAATCCCTTCAGTGAGAAGACGTCGACGGTCTCGGTGCCCTTGGCCGAGACGCCCTTGACGGTGACGTCGGCGGATTTGCGCATGGCGCTGACCATCTGCTCTTCTTCCGCGGCGTTCTTGATCCAGAGCCCGTCGCCCTGGGTGTACATCGCGAATGACGAGCCGCCGACCTCGAGCGAGGATTCCGACCCCGGCTTCAACGCATAGCCGATCATGATCGAGACTTCGTTGACGACCCTTTCCGCCGGACGCGTCGAGACGAAGGCATAGGCGGGATCGCGCGGACGATTCGGCGGATTGGTTTTCGATGACGAAGGCTTTGCCAGCGCGAAGCACACTTTCTTACCGTTCGGCGCCGCGGTGTAGGCGCCCCAGGTGCCGAACTGCCCGATCAGCGTCGGCTCGGCGCCGCCTGCCGCGGCGGTCGCGGCCGGTTCCGGTTTCGCAGCAGGCTTTGCGGCTGTCGACTTTGCCGCAGGCGCAGGGGCGGGGGCGGGCTTGGGCGCTTCCTTTGCCGCGTCCTTGCCGCCCTTCGGGGCAGCGCCTTGCGCATGCGCGACGGAAGTCACCCCGCACAAAGCCGCAACGGCAACCAGAAATGTCAGTATTCGCAACACGGACGACTGGTTCCCTCATCTTTGTGACTGGAAGATGGCCCGAAGGCCATCGCGCGCCGCGATGGATAGCCGGAAAATGCCTTTTTGGGAAGGCGCTTACGGCCTGGACCGCCGCTCCTTACGTGATTCCATTCGAACCCTTTTCAAGTGATTCTGGCAATCGTGAAACGGGCACCGCCTTAGCCTTTGGTGCGGCCTTCGCGCTGCCGCTGCCACTGCGCGTCGGTCCACTGCAGGAGATCCTCGGCACCCGAGCTGCGCAGATGCGAGCCGCCGTCCTGCACCACCATCTCGCCGTTGATGTAGCCGGCCTGATCGGAGATCAGGAAGCTCGCGAGATCGGCGAGCTCGCGATGTTCTCCAGCGCGACCGAGCGGATTGCGCTGCGCCCAGCTTTCATCGCGTCCCTCGGGACGAAGCTGGCCCGAAGCGCCCGGGGTCGGAAATGCGCCGGGGGCGATCGCAACCGTGCGCACACCCTTCGGTCCCCACTCCACCGCGAGACTCCTGGTCATCGCCAGAACGGCGGACTTCGCCATCGCCGAGGGTACCGTGAAGGCGCGGCCGGTGATGGTCGAGGTCGAGAGAATGCTCAGCACGACACCCTCGTGCCCGCTTTCGATCCAGCGCCTGCCCGCGGCGAGCGTGCAATACATCGCACCGTGCAGCGTCGGCGCCAGGATCGCGTCCGCTGCGCGAAACGAGAGGTGTTCGGTCTGCGCAATGAACGTCGCGGCAGCATTGTTGACCAGAACGTCGATCGGCGCGTCGCGCCAGATCTGGTCCATCATGGCATCGACCGCCGCGCCCTCGCGGATATCGCATCTGGCCACCGCGACCTTGCCGCCGAGTTCGGCGCGCATCTGCGCCGCGGTCGCCTCCAGCAATTCGAGCCGTCGGCCGCAGATGATCAGTTCCGCACCGAGTTCGACGAAGCGACGTCCCATCGCGGCTCCGAGCCCGGAGCCGCCGCCAGTTACCAGGATCCGCTTTCCCGCCAGCAGGTCTTTTTCAAACATCGTTTGAATCCCCCTTCAACTACCGCCATCATCGTCCCGCGCGATCAGGCCATGCATCCGAATCGGATTGTAGCCCGGCTTCAAATCCGGCAAGAAGCATCGAGATTTCCCCGCGGGTCCGAAAGTCAGGTGCGTCCATGAAAGCCATTCTCTGCTCGCAATATTGCCAACCCGACGATCTCGTGCTGGCCGACATTCCCGATCCCGTAGCCGAGCCGGGACAGGCGGTCATCGCGATCAAATCCGCGGCGCTGAATTTCTTCGACATCCTGATGATCCAGGGCAAGTACCAGATCAAGCCGCCGTTTCCGTTCTCGCCGGCCGCCGAGGTCGCCGGCGTGATCGAAAGCGTCGGCGCCGGCGTGACCGACCTGAAGGTCGGCGACCGCGTGGTGGCGTCCTGCGGCCATAACGGTGCGCGCGAAAAGATCGCGCTGCCGGCGAACACGATCGTGAAAATTCCAGACAATCTCGATTTCGACCGCGCCGCCGGGATCATCATCATCTACGGCACCGCGCTGCATGCACTGGAAGACCGCGCCAACCCGAAGCCCGGCGAGACCCTTGCGGTGCTGGGCGCGGCCGGCGGCACCGGACTTGCGGCCTGCGAACTCGGCAAGCTGATGGGACTGAAGGTGATCGCCTGCGCCTCGTCGGACGAGAAGCTCGAATTTGCCAAGGCGCACGGCGCCGAACTGACGCTGAACTACGCCAGGGAAGACCTGAAGGAGGGCCTGAAGCGGCTGACCGGCGGCAAGGGGGTCGACATCGTTTTCGATCCCGTGGGCGGCAGCTACGCGGAAGCCGCGCTGCGCGCCATCGCGTGGGAGGGACGCTTCCTGGTGATCGGCTTTGCGGCCGGCGACATTCCGAAGATGCCGCTCAATCTGGCGCTGCTCAAGGGCTGCGATATCCGCGGCGTGTTCTGGGGCGCATGGACCAGGCTCAATCCGGAGAAGAACCGCGTCAATCTGGAGAAGCTCGTCAAGTGGACCGCGGAGGGCAAGATCTCCTCGCATGTCGACCGCACCTTCCCGCTGGCGCAAACCGCCGAGGCCCTGAAGGTACTCGCCGGCCGCAAGGCGATGGGCAAGGTAATCCTGCACCCGTAATGTCCGGCGCGCCGGACCGGTTGCGCCAAATCCAACCGCCTCCTCTTCCGAGCCGTTGGTCACTCGCAAGATTACGAAAACCGTTGTAAAAACAATGGCAAGACCAGCCCGCGCGCGTCGCGGGCCGGATCGCGAGCGGCATTCGTCGTTACTCATTGTGTCGGCGCTGCAACTATTTGTGTCGTTCGGGTAACGGCCTTGTCATGGATGTCGCATCTCCGCCTGAATCAAACCAAAATATCTCCCAATTCGCACCGGTCGGCGTCGTTTTTTGAACCCATTCCGTGTGCGAGTTTACGGCCCAATAACGCGGGTCCTTCGTACATCAAGAAAAGCAAAAAAAGGTGCAGGGCTGAGGGACGCCCGGCGTTGCGTCGGTAACTGGGGAGAGCATCAACATGGTGGACAATTCGCGGCCGGTTCAAACAAGGGACCCCTACGACAGATTCGACGAAGCCATCAACGATCCCCGGCTGTATGAAACCAGCCGGTATGAGCAGCCCTACCAGCTGCCATATGAGCGGTCAGAGACGATGTATGATCAGCGGCGGCCAAATGAACCGGTCCCGCTGTTCCTCTCCACCTACGAGGAAGAGAACTACCAACCGGTCTCCGAATACGCCTTTGCAGGCGGCCATCGGAAGAGAGTGCGGGTGTCCCGCATTGTGACAGCCGCCGTGGCGGTGTCGGCAATCGGCGGCCTGCTTGCGCTGTTTTCCATCGACTCGACGCGCGCCGTGATCGTCAACGTCAAGGCTTCGCTCGGCGGCGCAGCGCCGGTTCAGTTCGGCGCAGCGGAACAGGAAGCGGTGCAATCGTCAGAGCAGTTGCCACCGCGCGTCGCCGCCCCTGCATCGCCCGAACCTGCAACCGCGATTCCGGACCCGCAACTGGCGCGTCGCAACACGCCGCCAACAGCGGTCACAATTGCCACCGCGCTGGCAGCGGCTGCGCCGACACGCGATGAAATCACCGCCGCCTATCAGACCGCGGTCAAGGGCAAGGTCGCCGTGCCGGAGCCGGTGGCGCGCGAAGCCGCTCGCGAGGTCGCCCCGGTTGTGCCGGCCGTCCGCGAGGCCGCAGCGCCACCCCGGGAGGCAGCACCGGCAAGGCGTATCGACGCGGACGAACTTGCCGCGTTGCTGAAGCGCGCGAAGGGTCTGCTTGAAATCGGCGACATAACGTCCGCACGGTTGCTGCTCGAACGCGCGGCGGACGCGCAGGAGGCCGAGGCGGCTTTGATGCTGGCGGGCACATATGATCCGCAGGTGCTGGGTAGCCAGGACCTGCGCAGCATTACCCCCGACTCCGCAACGGCACGAGTCTGGTACCAGAAGGCCGCCGAACTCGGGTCGGCCGATGCGAGACGGCGGCTCGGCCAGTTACAGAACTAGGCAATACACTCCAGATCAGCGCAGAGGCGTATATGCGACATTTCATTGGAATGGCATTGCTCGCCATGACAATTGGCTTCGCCCCGACGGCCAGGGCCGCCGAGCCGAAGGAATACGATCCGGCCAAGGTCAGCGATAGTCTGAAGGCGATTTTTCAATTCGGTTCGGTGGCAACCAAGCAGGCGCTGAACCAGAACACGGTCACGTTGATTTCCGGCACCATCGGCGGCACCTATGTGCAGTTCGGTGCGGATCTCGCTTCCGTGCTCGACGACGGAAACAAGTTGCGCGTACTTCCGATCGTCGGGCGCGGTTCAGTTCAGAGCGTCGCCGACATCCTTTTCCTGCAGGGCGTCGATCTCGGCATCGTGCGGGCCGATACGCTCGACTATCTCGAGAGGAAGGGCTTCGCCAAGGACATCAAGAAGCAGTTCACCTATGTGACCAAGCTCTACAACGAAGAGATGTACGTGATCGCGTCGAAATCGGTTCGCGGCATGAGCGATCTGAACGGCAAGAAGGTCAGCGTCGATCTTCCCAATGGCGGCACCTTCGTCACCGCCGCGATCGTGTTCGAGCGGCTCGGCATCAAGCCGAACTTCCTCTATCTCGAACAGCGCATCGCGATGGAGAAGATGCGAGCCGGCGAAATCGACGCGGTGATTGCGGTTGGCGGCAAGCCGTACAAGTCGGTCAGCGCCTTCAACGACGACCGCTTCCACCTGGTTCCGGTCGACTATGCAAAGCCGCTGCAGACCGACTATCTGCCGGCGACGTTGACCTCAAAGGACTATCCCAACCTCATCCCGGAAGGCGGCCGCGTCGACACCATCGCGGTCCCCGCTGTGCTTGCCGCCTATAACTGGGCACCGAATACGGAGCGGTATCGCAAGCTTTCGCAGTTCGTCGATGCGTTCTTCACCAAGTTTCCGACGTTCCAGAACCCGCCATTCCATCCGAAGTGGAAGGAAGTCTCGCTGTCGGCGCCGTTGCCCGACTGGCAGCGACTGCCGGTGGCCGAGCAATGGCTCAAGACCCACAATGTCGAAGCGGTGAACCGCGCCAGATTCGATGATTTCCTCAAGCAAAGCCCGGCGACCGCCGCAACGGTGAAGACGGAAACCGACAAGGAAGCGCTGTTCAGGCAGTTCCAGTCGTGGGAAGCCGAGAGAAGCGCCAAGGCGCAGGCCCGCGCGCCGACGCCGCGGTAAGGTTCCTCAGACCAGGAAGAAGCCAAGCTTCGGCTTGATTGCGATCAAACCCGAAGCTCCCGCTATTCGGCCAGGTCAGCGGTCTTGATTCCGCGCTTCAGCGCCGCGCGGGCGGCATCGCGATGATCCTGCGTGATGTGGCTTGCCACCATGCGAATGGCGGTGGCGAGCACAGCGGCATCGTCGGTGAATCCGAGCACCGGCAGCACGTCCGGCATGAAATCGAACGGCAGGATGAAGTAGGCGACGGCGCCAAGCAGCGACGCCTGTACGTGGCGCGGCGTCTTCTTGTCGAAGGCACAGTAGTATGCCGCGAGAAGGTCTTCGGCGAAGGGGAGTTTCGCCGCCACCTGTTTCAGCTTGATCCAGAAGCGTCGGCGCACGCTCTCGGGATCTTCCGCGAGCCGGTCGGCCGGTTCAAAACCCACGGTGTGATCGGACGTTGCCATCGCAGCGCTTCCTTCGGAACCGGCGCGGCAGATCGCCGCGGCCAACAAGCATTACCTGAGAATTGGGGATGTCCGGCCACCGCCGCAAGATCACGGCGCTACCAACTCAGGCGGCGCCCATTTGCCGGGCGATCGCGTTCATGGCCCTGGCCAGATCGATATCGAGCCGCGTGACTCCGCCGGCGTCATGGGTCGCCAGCACCACATCCACCGTCTTGTAAACGTTCTTCCATTCCGGATGATGGTCGTTCTTTTCGGCCACCAGCGCAGCGCGGGCCATGAAACCGAACGCTTCGTTGAAATCCTTGAAGGTGAACGTCCGCGCAATCGCGTCACGTCCGGCCGTCTCCGACCAGCCTGGCAGTTCCGCGAGGGCCGATTTTCTCGCTTCCGCCGACAGAAGTTCCGCCATGATCGCCCTCTCCGTTTGATGCGCGCCACCCTAACACCGAACGCCTGCTCAGGGATCCCGGCTCCAATCGCAGGTCCCGCCGCGCCGGTAACCATGACGCAGATGTAATCTCGGCTCGGCGTCAAATTTGCTAGATTGTCGCTCCAAGCGTGCCCGCAGCGTGAAATTGCACCTTAAGCGATAGGTATTGATGACCGACGGCCACGATTCTGCGGAAAAGCCGACCCTGCCTTCGCCGCGACCGGCGAAACGACGGCTGACCTTCGTGCTGCTGGCCGGCGTGCTCGCCCTCGTCGGCGCGCTGGCCGCGGGCTATTATTTTGCGATGCGGCCGGTGACGCTGCGAATCGCCGTGGGTCCCGCCAACAGCGACGACCTCAAGGTCGTTCAGAACCTGACACAGGCCTTCAACAACCAGAAGGGCAGTCTGGTTCGGTTGCGCCCGGTGCCGACCGACGGCGCGGTTGCAAGCGCCAAGCTGATCGGTGACGGCAAGGTCGATCTCGCCATCATCCGCGGTGACCTCGAAGTGCCGAAGAACGCGCAGGCCGTGGCGACGCTGCGCAAGAACGTGGCGGTGCTGTGGGTGCCGGCAGCCGGCAAGATCAAAGGCAAGAAGGCGGCCCCCGCCATTACCAAAATTTCGCAGCTTGCCGGGCGTCGCATCGGCGTCGTCGGCCGCACGGACGCCAATGTCAATCTGCTCAAGGTGGTGCTGCGGCAATACGGCGTCGATCCGGAAAAGGTCGAGATCGTCCAGTTTCCGGCCAACGAGGCCGCCGATGCCATCCGCAACCAGCGGGCGGATGCCTACCTCGCGGCCGGCCCGGTCAACAGCAAGATCACCGCGGACGCGATCGCGGCCTCGATGCGCGACGGGGGCACGCCGAAATTCCTCGCGATCGACTCGGCCGAAGCCATCGCGCAGAACCACCCCGCCTACGAGGCTTCCGAAATCCCCGCCGGAACATTTGGCGGCGCGCCGGGAAGGCCCGAGGAGGAAGTCAAGACCATCAGCTTCGCGCATCACATCGTGGCGCGCAGGGGCGTTCCGGAATCGACGGTGGCGATATTTACCCGTCAGTTGTTCGCCATCCGGCAAACGCTGAAGAACGAATTCCCGCTGGCCGCCAAGATCGAGACGCCGGATACCGACAAGGACGCCACCATTCCCGTGCATCCCGGTGCGGCGGCCTTTGTCGACGGCGAGGAGAAAACCTTTCTCGACCGCTACAGCGATTTCATCTGGTGGGGACTGATGGGACTGTCTGCGATGGGCTCCGCCGGCGCCTGGTTCGCCGGCTATCTCAAGAAGGACGAGCGCAACGTCAACGTATCGCAGCGCGACCGGCTGCTCGACATGCTGGCCACCGCCCGCCAATGCGACTCGATGGAAGAACTCGACAAGATGCAGGCGGAAGCGGACGCCATCCTGCGCGATACGCTGCTGTGCTTCGAGCACGGCGCGATCGAGGAAGGCACGTTGACGGCCTTCAACATCGCGATCGAGCAGTTCCACAACGCCGTCGCTGACCGCAAGGCGTTGCTGATGAGCATGCCGCAGAATCTGCAGCGGGCGAGCGCACAATTCCGCGCCGCCGGAAACGCCTGATCGGGTAATCCAAGCGTCATCAATCCTTTCTATAGCGTTTCCCAAGGAGACGTGCATGACGTTCAGGATTTCCCGCGGAGTTTCCCGGCGCCGCTTTCTCGCCACCGCCGGCGCCAGCGCCATCGGCGCGCTTGCGATGCCGTATCTCAGCCGTGCGGCCGACCGTCCGCTCGTGACATCAGGCGTGCAATCGGGCGACATCGCGGCTGATGGCGGCGTCGTGTGGGCGCGCGCCGACCGGCCGTCGCAAATGTTGATCGAGGTCGCCACCTCGGAGTCGTTTGCCAATGTGCGGGCGCTGCCGCCGGTCGCGGCGCTGCCCGAGAGCGACTTCACGGCGAAACTGCTGCTGCAGAACCTGCCCGCAGGCCAGGAGATCTTCTACCGCGTCCGCTTTCGCGATCTCTCCGACATCAATGTCGAGAGCGAGCCCGTGCTCGGGCGCTTTCGTACCGCGCCGGCCGATCGGCGCGACGTCAGCTTCGTCTGGGGCGGCGACGTTGCCGGACAGGGCTGGGGCATCAACCCGGATGACGGCGGCATGGTGACCTTCGCAACCATGCGCAAGCATCGGCCGGATTTTCTGCTGCACTCCGGCGACACCGTCTATGCCGACGGGCCGATCAGGAGCGAAGTGACGCTTGCCGACGGCAAGACCTGGAAGAACATCACCATTCCGGAGAAGGCGAAGGTCGCCGAGACCCTCGACGAGTTCCGCGCCGCGCACAAATACAATTTCATGGACGAACATGTGCGCGCGTTCAATGCCGAGGTGCCGATCTTCGTGCAGTGGGATGACCATGAAGTCACCAACAACTGGTCGCCGTCGAAGCAACTGCCCGCTGCCTACAAGGAACGCAGCGTCAGCCTGCTTGCGGCGCGCGCGGCGCGGGCGTTTCACGAAATGTATCCGATCCGCGGGAGCATCGCCGAACCCGGCCGGCTGTACCGCACGCTCAAGTATGGTCCGCATCTCGACGTCTTCATGCTCGACGAACGCAGCTACCGCGGTGCCAACGGCCCCAATTTGCAGACCGCTTACGGGCCCGAAAGCTATTTCCTCGGCCCCGACCAGCTCGCATGGCTGAAACGCGGCTTGCTGAATTCGCGCGCGACCTGGAAGGTGATCGCATCCGACATGCCGCTTTCCATCGTCGTCTATGACGATGCCGCCAACAGACAAGGCTCCGAAGCGATTGCGCAGGGCGACGGCCCGCCGCGCGGCCGCGAACTGGAGATCGCCGACCTGCTGCGCTTCATCAAGACGTCAGGCATCGTCAACACGGTCTGGCTGACGGCGGACGTGCACTACGCGGCGGCGCATTACTACAACCCCGACAAGGCGCAATTCCAGGAGTTCGACCCGTTCTGGGAGTTCGTCTCGGGTCCGCTGCACGCCGGCACGTTCGGCCCGAACCAGCTCGACAATACGTTCGGCCCCGAGGTGAAGTTCATCAAGGCGCCCGGGCCCGGCAAGCAGAACCTGCCGCCGTCCGCCGGCATGCAGTTCTTCGGCCACGTCAGGATCGACGGCGCCAGCGGGCAGCTGACGGTCACGCTGCGCGATCGCGCCGACGTTGCGCTGTGGTCGACGACGCTCGATCCCAAGCCGGGGTAGCTGCCGCTTTAGCTTCCCCTCAGCGCTTGAGGTAGTTCTGCAGCAACGCTTGCAACGCGTCGGTCGAGTAGGGCTTGGGCAGTCGCGCCTTGCCCGCAAATGCGGCCGGAAGCAGCGTGTCGGCGCCGTAGCCGGTAACAAAGGCAAAAGGGATTTTCAGCGCCTCGAGCCGTTCGGCAACGGCGTAGCTTTTTTCCCTGATGAGGCTGACGTCGAGCAGCGCAAACTCGGGAGGCCGAACAGCGATCAGTTCGAGCGCCTTGGCCACGTTCGCGGCAGTCCGTACCGTTTTCACGCCAAAACTGAGGATCGTGTCCTCGAAGTCGAGCGCGATGATCGGATCATCCTCGACGACCAACACGTCGTTGGGCATGCCGTCGCCCGGGGCGGGTTCCATGTTTTGCCAGTTCAGGTTCGACATTTTTCTGGTTTCGGGAGCCCGGGCCGAAGCCCCGGTACTGCGCACACCGCCGGCGCCTGCGAAGCGCGCCAGCCGGTTCCGGAACTGAAACCACCACAAGACCGTTCTACCGTCTGTTCACTTGTGAACAGATAAACGGATCTGGATCGATTTATTGTGCCGGACGGGAGCGGGAACCTTTAATGATTTCGCGACAACAGGACAGCGCCGGCGGGCGGCCGTTCAATAATCTGCTGCGCCGGTTGAACGAGGCCGATTTCGTGTTGATCGAGCCGCATCTTGTCGCGACCGAAGCTAACCCGAACGATCTGCTCTATAGCCCTGGCGACGACGTCGAGACCGTGCACTTTCCCTGCGGTCCCAGCCTGGTTTCCTACATGGTGACCAACGAGGACGGCCGGGATGTCGAGACCATCCTGATCGGCCGCGAGGGCGCGGTCGGCGGCATCGTCAGCCAGGGCTTTTTGCCGGCCTATACCCGCATTACCGTCAAATTCGCAGGCCCCTTCGTGCGGCTGCCGGTCGCCAGGCTCGACGCGGCGAAAGCGAAATCACGCACGCTGAACGGCATCTTCGCCCGTTATGCCGATTGCATGCTGGCGCAGATCTTCCAGTCGACCGCCTGCAACGCGATCCATTCGATCGAACAGCGCACGGCGAAATGGATCATTTCGGCCATGGAACGCACCGACGGCGACGAGGTGGTGCCGCTGACCCACGAGCAACTGGCCACCCTGCTCGGCGTCGGCCGCTCCTATACCAGCCGGGTGATCCAGACCTTCAAGGCGGAGGGCACCCTGGAGACCCGCCGCGGCTCAATCCTGGTCCGCAACCCGGACGCGCTCCGGACCCGGTCCTGCCGATGCAACGAGGCGGTCAAAGCGCATTTTGACGAGGTTTTACGGGGGGTCTATCCCGACCCCGACAAGGGCAATTAGCCGGCCCAAATGGGCAAAATCAGCTAACCAAGTGCCAAACAAACCATTGTTTTTTGGCGTTTTCTGAATATATTGCGCCGCAACGCGTAAGGTGTGCCCGGTCCTTTTGGCCGGGTTTCCTTTTTGGGGAAATGCGCCCCGGAGCCATGACCCGGTCATGCTCAATAAAATAGATGGAGCTGGATGACGATTCGAAGAAACGTCATCACGCGCCGGTATTCCAGGTTTTAGAAGCGCGATCCGGAAAAGTGGGTCCCGGTTTTCCGGTGAGATCGCGCATTCACCTTTGCACGACCAGAAGAAGAGCCATGAACCTTCGTAACGTCGCCATTATCGCCCACGTCGACCACGGCAAGACCACGCTGGTCGATCGCCTGCTGCAGCAATCCGGTACCTATCGCGAGAACCAGAAGGTGACGGAGCGCGCGATGGACTCCAACGACCTGGAGCGCGAGCGCGGCATCACCATCCTGGCCAAGGCCGCCTCGGTGCAGTGGAAGGACACCCGCATCA